>UMBK01006868.1_pt1 | contig 13092 bp, 5 predicted proteins | sample 1963941 | NCBI WGS metagenome assembly UMBK01 (sample SAMEA4835939, study PRJEB28245) | human gut metagenome | biome: gut microbiome; material: fecal sample | place: Denmark | collected 2008 | reverse complement strand
GAAAAGTCGCGGTTACGGTTTGACAGACAGAACGGCTTACTCAAATTATGTATTTGACAAAAGAGATGTAACTGCTTTAATTTATTTGGCGGTTATGATTACATATTTTTTGATAGGTGCTTTGCTTGGGAAAATTAATTACAGATATTTTCCGTCTATGCGTGGTACGGATATGTCGTTTTACAGCACAAGCATTTTTATATCGTATATTATGATTTGTATAATGCCGATAATTATTGAGATATGGGAGGAATTAAAGTGGAGAAAATTAAAATCAAAAATTTAATATTTTCATATCCCAATAGCGAAAAAACGGCATTGAACGATATAAATTTAACGATAAATCAAGGTGAATTTGTGACGATTTGCGGTAAATCCGGATGTGGAAAATCGACACTTCTACGACATTTAAAACCGATTTTAACACCGCACGGTAAAACAAGTGGGGAAATATACTTTGACGGAAAGAGTATATATGATTTGTCGGACAGGGAGCAAGCCGAAAATATCGGATTTGTAATGCAAAATCCTGATAATCAAATTGTTACGGACAAGGTTTGGCACGAACTTGTATTCGGATTGGAAAGTTTGGGTATTAATTCGGCTGAAATTCGATCGAAAGCCGCGGAGATGGCGTCATTTTTCGGAATACAAAATTGGTTTTACGAAAATGTAGCCAATCTGTCGGGCGGACAAAAACAAATTCTCAATTTAGCGTCGGTTATGGTAATGAATCCGACATTGTTGTTGCTTGACGAGCCGTCAAGTCAATTAGACCCAATATCGGCACATGACTTTTTTACAATGCTTGAGAGGATTAATACAGAACTTGGCGTGACGATAATATTGAGTGAACACAATTTGAGCGAAGTATTTCCTTTATCCGATAAGGTTGTGGTTATGGAAGACGGCAAGATTACAGCCGAAAACACACCGTATAAAATAGGTGAGGAATTAAAGCAAAACAGTATGTTTGCAGCATTACCCACACCGACAAAAATATATTATTCCTTGGGAAATAATTCGGGTAATTGCCCTATAACAATTCGTGACGGTCATAAATGGTTGGAAAAACAACAGATTAACGAGCATTTTGAATTCAAGTCGGAAAAAAACAGAATTAATACCGAACCGATTTTAGAATTAAAAGATGTATGGTTTAGATATGAGAAAAATTCGGATGATATTTTAAAAGGCTTGTCATTTAAAGTTCACGAAAATGAATTTTATGCGATAGTAGGCGGTAACGGTGTCGGAAAGAGTACTGCGTTGTCTGTTATTTCAAAGATTAATAAGCCGTATAGAGGTAAGGTGTTTATAAACGATGATACCAAAGTGGCGGTGATGCCGCAAAATCCACAGAGCTTATTTTTGAAAAAGAGTGTACTTGAGGAGTTGTATGACGCGGTATTTGATGTTGAAAAAGAAAAAAGGAAAAATGAGATTGAGTATGTAATAAAACTTTGTGAACTTGATAATTTACTTGAAAATCACCCTTACGATTTGTCAGGTGGTGAACAGCAGAGAGTGGCACTTGCAAAAATGCTTTTAAGAAAACCTGATTTGTTGGTGCTTGATGAACCGACAAAGGGACTTGACGCTTGTTTTAAACGAAAACTTGCAACGATACTCAAAAGTTTGCAAAAGAACGGTATGACTGTGTTAATGGTAACACATGACATAGAATTTTGTGCTGAATATGCTGATATATGTGCGATGTTTTTTGACGGTAAGATTGTCAGTGAAGCTCCTCCGAGGAAGTTCTTTGCGGAAAATAATTTTTATACCACTTCGGCAAAACGTATGGCTGACGGTATAATCGAAAATGCTGTATTAGACAAAGACATAATAAGAGCATTGGGGGGTGAAGCAGAAGATTTAACTGAAACGAATGATGAACTGAATTATATACTGCCAAAGAAAACGGTTATAAAGCAGGGCAAAAAAGAGTATAAAAAACTTAATGTACACAATGTTGTATTAGGGATAGTATTTGTAATTTTATTTGTGATGACACAATGCCTGTTTTGCGGACGTTACGATAATTGGAAGAACTATGTTGCACAAACGATAAGTATATTATTTATTGCCGCAGCAATGTTTAATTTAATACCGCGAAAAAAACTCGGAAAAGAATTAATACAGAACGAAAAGAGCAAAAGAAAAATATCAAAAAGAACAAAAATAGCAACATTGTTAATATTATTTCTTATTCCGATTACAATTTTTATTGGGATATATTATCTCGGCGATAAAAAATATTATTTTATAAGCTTGCTTATTATATTGGAAACAATGATTCCGTTTGCATTTGCGTTTGAAAATCGTAAACCTAAAGCAAGGGAATTGGTTATAATAAGCTCATTGTGTGCAATAGGAGTAGTGGGACGTACGGCATTTTTCATGTTGCCGCAGTTCAAACCTGTTGCGGCGATAGTGATAATTTCGGGTGTGGCATTCGGCGGTGAAACAGGATTTCTTGTCGGAGCAATTACGGCATTTGTATCAAACTTCTTTTTCGGGCAAGGACCGTGGACACCGTGGCAAATGTTTTCATTCGGAATTATAGGTTTCTTGGCGGGAATAATGTTTCAAAAAGGCATTTTACGCAAGACAAAAACAGATATGTGCGTGTTTGGATTTTTGGTGACATTTGTTATATACGGCGGAATAATGAATCCTGCGTCTGTTATAATGTGGCAGTCGAATATAAATATAAATATGGTGCTGTCATCATACGTAATGGGTATGCCGTTTGATTTTATTCACGCAGTATCAACAGTGTTTTTTCTCTTTTTTGCTGCAGAGCCTATGCTCGAAAAGCTTGAGAGAATTAAAATAAAATACGGACTTATAGAATAAGTCGAAAATAAAATATGAGGTGAAAGACTAATGAAGAAAAAATTTTTAAGTTTAATTGTAGCAGTAGCAATGTTATTCAGCATTGTAACGTTTGTTGTACAGGCTGATAATGAAGATGAAACATATTTTTATTTGTTTGCTGAAAGTACGACAAGTGATATGGTAATATCACCTATTAAAATATCTAAGAATGGATTTTATGATCATAATGGTCAATTCGTAAAGTTTGACAGTGAACTTGATATTGCTGTAGATATTGTAAATGAAATTTTTTCATATTACAAGAATGAAGGCGAAACTATTAATGAAGTTGAAGGAATATTAGAAGACTATGATTCGTATCAAGTTATTACAATCAGTGGTGTGACATATAACTATCCGAATGTAAGATACAGTGATGGAAGCGGAGACGGATTACAAGCCTACTCTTTCAGCGGTTCGACACAACATCAACTTTATGATGGTGAAGTTATAAGATTTGTTGTTGACGATGGAGATTTTTCAAGCTACAGCTATAGTTCTCCTGTAAAAGATGAACTTATTAATGCAGTAGGAGATTATTATGAAACGTTGGCAACTGATCCAAAGACCGCTAAAAAAGCAGAATCGGCATATCAAGCGGCTTTAGAGAATTTCTTTGATGAAAATATGCAAACAGAACTTGAAGATAATCTGATTAACGCATTGGTACCGAGCGAAGAACCGAAAACAACGCCAACGGCAACACCAACAGCAACACCGACGGCGACACCAACAGCAACGCCAACGGCAACACCAACGGCAACACCAACAGCGACACCGACAGCAATACCAACGGCAACAGCAGAACCAACAACGACACCAACAGTAACTTCAACACCTTTACCTGTACAATCTGCAACAGAGCAAAACACATTAAAAGTTGAAAACGGAAAACTAACAGGTACATTAATGGTAAAACTTAACAGTAATCTTACAGAAGAAAAGAAAGTAAGTGTTATGGCTGCCGTATATGATTCAAACGGCAAATTGATAGGAATAAAACCTAAAGAAATTTCTTTAAAGCCCGGTAATGAAAATCAAGTTGAATTTAAAGAAATATCTGCCGATTCAGCTGATGAATATACAATCAAGATTTTAACATGGAACGGAAATATATCATCATTGGCACCTATTTCAAATACTCTTGATTTAAGTATAAAATAGTATAAAGATTGGAGAAAAAAATGAGCGTAAAAAATAAATTTACAAGTATATTGTTGTCTTTATGTATGCTTGCGAGTTTTGTACCTGTAAATTTCACTGCATTTGCAAGCGATGAACCGGAACTTATAAACGGTGCTTATCAGATTGAAAGTGCGGAAGATTTGGTTTGGTTTGCCGAAAAAGTAAACGGTGGTGACAGAACAGCAAATGCAGTATTAAACAGTGATATTGACTTGGAAAACCAAAATTGGACACCAATTGGTAACGGATATAATTATATCAATAATAACGGTTACGGTATAGATGACGACACCGCATATAACGGTATATTTGACGGAAAAGGTCACAGCATTTCCGGACTTTTCATAGAAACCAAAAAGTACAATAAGCAAGGCGACAATCATTACGAAACTTATTGTCAAGGTCTTTTCGGAATTATAGGAAAAGAAGGAACTGTCAGAAATGTTACGGTAAACGGACAAATAAACGCACAGGCTGAGGGTAATGAATACATTAATGCGGCAAAATATATCGGCGGAATCGCCGGTATAAATGCCGGATTGATTATAAATTGTACAAACAACGCCGATATAACAGGTCTTGCTTATGTGGGCGGTATAACAGGTCAGCTTGGAGCTCAATTTAAGGAAAGTAACAGAGTAAGCGGAAATCTTATAAATGTTACAAATAACGGAACGGTTACAGCTACTTCCAAGAGCTTTGCAGAGGCAGGAGGAATTGTTGGTCAGCTTGCATACGGCGACATTACATATGCCACAAACCACGGAAATGTATCTGCACCTTTTAAAGATGACGATATGTACAGTTATTTAAGAGGAGTTGCGGTAGGTGGAATTGTCGGCAAGGATATAAGTGTAAGCGAATGCGGAAAGATTGACAGAGCATATAATGACGGTCAAATAGGTACTGAAGACGGTAATTATTTCGGCGGTATTATCGGTTGCAACTATGCGTGTGACATAACTAACGTATATAATACCGGTAAGGTAATCGGTTACAATTACAGTGGCGGATTAGTAGGCTACAAGCTTGGCGGTACGATAGAAAATGCGTACAACAGCGGTGAGGTGAATACTCATACGGAATATCAACTAATCGGTTCAATGAGAAATACGACAGTAAATAACTTGTATAACATAGGTGACAGCACTAAACTTGTGGCACTTGAAAACGGCGGTGATATAAGTACGGTATATGCCGTTGACACTGTTTTGGCAAGTGATTTGTCAGACGCATTTACAGACAGTTATAATCTTCCTGTTATTGACTGGAGCAATGCGCCGACAGGGGAAGACGAAACATTTGATATTGAAAGTATTAATATCGAAAACGGTAAGATAACTGTATTGTTAAACAAAAAACTTGTAGGAACAAATCTTACGTTAAATGATTTTGAAATAAAATCATTTGTTGACGATAAAGAGGTCGAACTTAAAAATGTTCAGTTATCTCAATACATATCAGACGAAAAAACAGCCATAGACATCACATTTGACAAAGTAAATGCCGAAAAGACGCTTAAAATTTCGGTAAACGGAATTGAAAAGCAGATTGTAACGTATACGTCAAATTACTGGATAGATTATCGTGCAGAAGAATTTGACGGCGGTAACGGTGATAAAGATAATCCGTATATCATTGCAAATGCAGAAGAACTTGCTTTGCTTTCGTATGAAGTAGAAAAGGGCAATGATATGTCAGACAAATATTTTGTCTTGAAAAATGATATAGATCTATCAGGCAAGGAGTGGACACCGATAGGTGTATCCGATAAATACATATCAAATAAATATCAAGGCAATGCTTTTAACGGTAATTTTAATGGTCAAGATTACAGTATAAGGGGAATAAATATATCTTCGGGCAGCTATCTTTCGGCACTTTTCGGAGTTACGGAAGAAAATGCGGTAATAAAAAATCTTTATGTATACGGAAATATAGAAAACACGAATAATACATATGGAATTGCGGCAGGTATATGTGCTGTGAACTACGGTTTAATATCTCATTGTATCAACTATGCCGAAATAAAAGGCGAAAACATAGTCGGCGGTATAGTAGGTTATAACGGTGCGGTTAACAAAACGGTAACAAGCTGTGTTATAACTCAGTGTGAGAATAAGGGAACTATTACAGGTAAGGACGAAGTTGGCGGTATTGCCGCTTACAGTTCGGGAACTGTAAAAGAATGTACTAATAAAGCCACTGTAACTGCAACCGACGGATATGCAGGCGGTATTGTCGGTTACAATTACGAGGGCAGTATACTTCTTGACAGTTGTTATAACAGCGGTGAAGTAAGTGCGTCAGCATATTCGGGTGGTATTTCTGGTAAATCATACAACTGTGATATTTCAAATTCATATAACAGTGGTAAAATTTCATCGCAAAACAATACCAACGGCGGAATACTGGGATATACAGTGAGCGGATATTCGGTTAAAAACTGCTATTTCCTTAAAGATACCGCACCTATGCCGTATGCGGAAAATTCGGGTACGGGACTTGAAGTGAAAACAGAAAATCAGCTTGCAGATATGACTGAAATTTTAGGCAGTGCGTTTGTGAAATCGGATAAATTCCCTGTTTTGGCATGGGAGGTAAACGGTTCCGATGATATAGACACATCAACAAAACCTACACCGTCAGTAACACCTGCTTCAACACCTAAAATTGAAGAGAAAATACCGTCATATTCATCACAAGGAAAATGGTCAGACAGTGTGGCTGAAACATTTGACAGTGGAAACGGAAGTAAAGAAAATCCGTATGTTATAAAAACAGCGTCCGAACTTGCATTACTTGCGAAAAATGTAAATAAAGGTGAATCATATAAAGACGCATACTTTAAATTAAATAATAATATTGATTTAACAGAAAAGTATTGGATTTCAATAGGCAATGCGGAAGATAAAGCATTTTCAGGTCATTTTAACGGTAACGGATATGAAGTAAAACTAAATACCGAAAATCAAAAAGTAAGCGGATTATTCGGATATACCGCAAATGCAGAAATTACATTGCTTGGAGTAGACGGACTTGTAAGCGGTGAAGATATTGGAGGCGGTATTGTCGGTATAGCAAGGGACACTAAAATAGAGAATTGCTATTCAAATACTGCTGTTTTGGCAAATGAATATGTCGGAGGACTGGTCGGACAGCTTTTAAGCGGCAGTAAAGTGACAAATTGTTACGCAACGGGGACAGTAAAAGCAAAAAAAGCAGGTACATTATTCGGAGCATTTACAAACGGTGTATCGGCAGAAAATTTATATTACAGAATTATCGGCGATAAAATGCCGTATGGCGAAAATGCATCAACAAACACAAATATTGCCACAGGAAAAACAGACGAATATATGCAAAGCGACGCATTTGCGTATGATTTGTGGTATGTGAAAGAACGAGAAGTTGACGGCAAAACAGTAGAAGTAGCACCGATATTTTATGTTGGAAATAAATATCCGGTACTTAATAACGAATACAAGGAAAGCAAAATTATTTCGATAAATCTTGTATCATCGGGCGAAAGTCTTGAAACAGATACTTCTCATACATTTACAGCAAAGATATACGGTAAGAATTTAAACAAAAATATAACTGCAAAATGGAGCAGTGACAACAGTGCCGTTACAGTTGAGCAAAACGGCGATATTACAATTACAAACGGTGTAGGGATACTAAATGCAAGTGTAATTATAGATTCAACTAAGCTTGAAAATCAAAAGGATATAACCGTTAAATGTGAAATTGGCGGAATATCAAGTGCAGTTTCCGTAAAAGTTTCAGAACCTAAATGGAGCGGTAAAGGTACGGAAGAAGAACCGTATATTATAAAATCGTTGGAAGATATGAACAGTCTTTCGGAAAGCGTTGCGGACGGAAATTCATATAAAGGTGTATATTTTAAACTTTCAAACGATATTGATTTAAGCGATAACAAAGAATTTAGTTCAATCGGTTATTGGGACAGTTTAAAGTCAAACGATAACGGAGAATGGTGGGAGTCCGAGAAGAATCGTGCGTTTGAAGGTGTGTTTGACGGAAACGGTTTTTCTGTGAAAAATGTAATTTTATATGCAGAAAATAATTATTTCGGATTGTTCTCATATATAGGTAAGAATGGTGTTGTTAAAAATCTTAATATAGATTCCACTAACAGATTGACAGCTCATAATAACGTAAGAAAAATTGCAGCTTTAGCCGGAATAAATCTCGGTACAATAGAAAATTGTACAAACAGTGCTGATTTCGGATTTACCGCCTCAAACGTAACATATCTTGCAGGAATAGCCGGCGAAAACTACGGGCTTGTGACAGGTTGTGTGAATAACAGCAATATGACGTCTGCCGGATACAGTAAAGCGGGAATAGTCGGCGAAAATTACGGTACTGTAAGAAAATCTGAGAATAACGGTAACTTATCGAACAGCGGTAATGTCGGCGGTATTACGATAGAAAACAGAAACGGCAAAGGTCAGGCACTATTGTTTATTGACGACTATGCGGATTTATCCGTAAACGGAGAAATTTCCGAATGTGTCAATAACGGTGCAATAAGCGGTAAATATGACGTTGGAGGAATTGTAGCTGAAAATTATAGTGGCGGTAAAATAGAAAATTGTAGTAATACAGCAGAAGTGTCGGGAAGTATGACAGGCGGTATCGCAGGACGTGCGTCAGGTTGTTATAAAAAAAGCGGTATCAAAAATTGTCAAAACAGCGGTAATATTACAGCACAAGGTTCATACGGCGGTGGTATAGTCGGTGAACTTATAAACGGCTTGGTATATTTCTGCGAAAATACAGGTGATGTAAACGGCGAAAACTATGCCGGTGGTATTGTCGGACGTAATTACAGTTCAACTGTGCTAGGCGAATCGGCTGTTGATTTCTCAAATAACTATGGAACAGTAACAGCTAAAACGTCAGCAGGTATCTGCGGCTATTATCAAGACGAAAGCGGTAAGTGTTATACAAGATATAATTACAATGGCGGAAAGATCGAATACGGTATTTTAGGTGATGTTAATTCTAACTATGATATAAACAGCGTTGTTTGCGAAAATTATTGGTTGAGTGACGATAAAAATAATGCAAACGACAGCTGTAAAGGTGATATTGACGGTATCACTGCAATCACAAAAGCAGAATTAGACGAATATTCTGCTGAAACCGTTGATTTGCAAGTAGATAACAGCGATATAATTGTAAACGGTACTGCAAATGTTTCGTCAAATTCAGAAGTAAAGAGCAGTGACGAAAACGTTGTTTCAATAGAAAACGGTGTTGCAGTCGGACATGGAATAGGTCAGGCATATCTGTATGCAAAATCAAGTCCGTATACATATGCGGCTGTATTGATGAATGTAGAAGAAAATCCTGATGATGTTGAAAAGATAAATGTAAGTTTCAGACTTATCGGTGAAGAAAATCTCGGAAGTGGCTTTGTCTTGACAAAAGATACAAAGAATACATACCAAACATGGATTCCTGAAAAAGAGTATGAAGTGAAATTAGGAAGTACAGTGGGAGATGTATTCAAACAAGCACTTGACGATAACGGCTTAAAATATCGTGGTTGGGAAAACGGATATATCAGTACAATCCAATCACCGGAAGGATATTGGCTTGGTGAATTTACAAACGGTAAATATTCCGGTTGGATGTATACTGTAAACGGCAGTCACCCTTCATTGGGATTGAATGAGTATAAATTGACAGGTGATGAAGAAATCGTATGGCATTATGTTGACGATTACCGTCAGGAGGTTGCCGATTGGAGTGAATCTGATAAAACAGGTGACGGTTCACTTTATAATAGGTGGTTAGACGCAAAAGATACAGATTCAACGCCTAAACCAACTCCGACAGCCACTCCAACTGCCACAAAACAGCCTCAAAGCGGTGGTTCCGGTTCGGGTGGCGGTACATCAACAGCAAAACCGACAACAGCACCTACTGTTATACCTACGACTGCACCTGAAAAAGATAATACTCAAACAGTGTGGTTTACTGATGTAACGGAAAATATGTGGTTCTATCAAGCTGTCAAGTATGCGTATGACAAAGGCTTTATGACAGGTGTAAGCGACAGTGAATTTGCTCCTGACATTACATTAACCCGTGCAATGTTCGTTTCGGCATTGTATCGTATAGAAAATGAACCGACAGTAGACGGTGAATTGAATTTCAGTGATGTAGCTGATGATGCTTGGTATGCTAAAGCTGTTTTATGGGCTTATAACAATGATATTGTAAGCGGTAAAACAGAAACGGAATTTGACCCTAACAGTGATATAACTCGTGAACAAATGGCGGCTGTATTATATCGCTATGCAAAAACTAAGGGATATAATTTAGACAGTGATGAAATTACATATTCTGATGTAAAAGATATTGCGGATTATGCGACTGATTCTGTAAAATGGGCATATTGTGCAGGAATAATGACCGGTGACGAAAACGGAAACTTTAATCCTAAAGCCGGCACAACGAGAGCACAAGCCGCGTCGGTATTTATGAGATTATGTAAATAATGGTTTTAATAAGAGTTTATCTTTATGATAGACTCTTATTGTATTTTTACGTGAATATGATATAATAAACATATTCAGTATAGAATGAGGGATATACAATGACACTGCAACAATTAAAATACATAGTAACGGTAGCGGAGTGTGGCAATATAACGGAGGCGGCTGAAAAGTTATTTATAGCACAGCCGAGCCTTACCTCTGCAATTCACAATATTGAAGAAGAAATGGGAATAACGGCATTCATTCGTTCCAATAAGGGCGTAGAGCTGACAAGGGACGGAGAAACATTGCTTTCATATGCACGTCAGATTTTGGAGCAGACGGACGTTATGACGGAACATTTTAAAGGTGAGAGAAATCAGAAACCGAGATTTTCTGTGTCATGTCAGCACTATTCATTTGCGGTTAATGCGTTTGTGGACGTTATAAGGGAATATGATGCGGACGCATACAGCTTTATTTTGCGTGAAACACAGACGTATGAAATTATAGATGATGTGGCAGTCGGACGAAGTGAAATAGGAATATTGTATTTGAGTGAGCATAATGAGGCAGTTTTGAGCAAACTTATTAATAAAAATGACTTGAATTTTGAAGAATTATATGTTGCTAAACCGCACGTTTTCATATCAAACAATCACCCTCTTGCAGACAAAGATGAAATAACAATTCAAGACTTAATGCCGTATCCGTATTTGGTGTTTGAACAGGGAAAACACAATTCATTTTACTTTTCGGAGGAATTTTTGAGTTCGCTTGAATTTCCTAAAAATATTATGGTGCGTGACAGAGCAACATTATTTAATCTGCTTATCGGCCTTAACGGTTTTACGGTTTGTTCGGGTATTATAGATACGGAATTAAACGGTGAAAACATTATTTCAAAGCCGTTAAAATCAGATTGCAGTATGCGTATCGGAATTTTAACACGAAAAAATTCTGTTCTTAGCCGATACGGAGTTTCATATTTGAATGTATTGAAAAATCATTTATCAATAGATTAAAACTATGGATAAATGATGATAATATATATTTTTCTATTTCCGTATTTTCTGTTATACTTAATGTAAATTAAAACACAGGAGGTAGAAGAAATGAGCAAACAAATACCATTCAGATATGACTTTGTAGGCAGCTTTTTAAGACCTGCAAATTTAAAAGTGGCAAGGGAGGGTTTTGAAAACGGAAAAATTTCGGCTGACGAATTAAAAGCTGTTGAAGATAAGGAAATCGAAAGACTTATCAATAAACAAAAAGAATTAGGCTATCACGTCATTACGGACGGAGAATTCAGACGTGCGACATGGCACTTGGATTTTATGTGGGGATTTGACGGCGTTGCACATGAAAAAACGAAAACAGGTTTACCGTTTCACGGCGAAGACGCAATGATTGATGATACATACCTTTGCGGAAAAGTAGGACTTTCAAAAGTACATCCTTTCGTGGAGCATTTTAAATTTGTAAAGCAATTTGAAGATGAAAATACTGTTGCAAAGCAGACAATTCCCGCACCGGCACAGTTTATTGAACAAATGATAATGCCGTTTGCGTTGGAAAACACGTCAAAGTATTATGACAGCACTCATAAGTTGGCAGATGATATTGCAAACGGATATAAAAAGGTAATCGCGGATTTGTATGATGCAGGCTGTCGCAATTTACAGCTTGACGACTGCTCATGGGGAATGCTTGTAGATCCGAGAGCAGAAGAATTGTTCGGTACGGATAAAAAAGGATTGAAGGATATTCAAGAACTTTTGGTAGAGATAAATAACCTTGCAATAGAGGACAAACCAAACGATATGACAATTACTACTCACGTTTGCAGAGGTAACTTCCATTCAACATACGCAAGTGCAGGTGCATATGATTCGGTTGCAGAGGTATTGTTTGAAAAGGAAAATGTAGATGCATATTATCTTGAATTTGATGACGAGCGTTCGGGAGGCTTTGAGCCTTTGGAACACGTCAACGGCGATAAGAAAGTCGTGTTGGGACTTATAACAACAAAGTCACCGAAACTTGAAAATAAAGCCGACGTAATCGCGAGAATAAAAGAGGCACAAAAATATATTTCTCTTGACAGATTGTGCCTAAGTCCACAATGCGGTTTTGCGTCATGCGAAATAGGTAATAAACTTACAGAAGAAGAACAGTGGGCAAAATTGCAGCTTGTAAAAGAAATCGCAGAAGAAGTTTGGAGATAATATTAATGAGTAGACAAAATCTTTATGATTTTGTCTACTCTTGTTTTTTGGAGCTGGGGGCGGACATATTCTTGGACTATTTTATGCTGATAATCCGAGGCTATGTCTATACTTTAGCGTTATAGGCGTGTGAGGTGTAAGAATTATATGGATATACACGGTATTTTTAATTTTTGTATCACTGCCGATTTACTCTTCATCGCATAAATTGCAAAATCATTAATATATTTCGCTGAAAATATCGCTTTGCATTTCGCTAATTTGCTCGATTGGAA
>UMBK01032375.1_pt1 | contig 13119 bp, 9 predicted proteins | sample 1963941 | NCBI WGS metagenome assembly UMBK01 (sample SAMEA4835939, study PRJEB28245) | human gut metagenome | biome: gut microbiome; material: fecal sample | place: Denmark | collected 2008 | reverse complement strand
TTCGAAGGCCTGTTCGAGTAAAGAAACTGCTCGAGTTTAGGTTTGAATTATTCAAAGATGAGAAAGTCAGAAACGTTCTGCTCGCGTCTGCCTTCGTTTCCATGGCCTGGGATTTACAGGCCTTCATGATTCCGGTTTATGGTACCGAGATCGGATTAGACGCCGTAGCCATCGGCTGGCTCTTGAGTACCTTCTCCATCTGTACGTTCGCTGTTCGAGTTTTCATGCCGATCCTTTCTCAGATTTTCAAGGAATGGTCCATCATTATTTTCGTAATGATCTCGGCCGGTCTGACTTATATTGTTTTTCCTTTTACGACATCGCTCACGCTTCTCTTCCTACTTTGCGGATGGCTCGGCGCGTCTCTAGGAGCTTCTCAGCCGAACGTTCTTTCACTGCTCCATCAGGTAACGCCTGACGGACGTGTCGGTGAAGCCATCGGAATCCGAACCATGCTGATGAACGCAAGCCATGCGATTTTGCCCCTGCTCTTCGGTTTCGGCGGTTCGGTGATCGGGGCGGCCTCGGCTTTTTGGGCAACCGGCGCCTTAATGGTCGGAGGCGGTGCAAAAATCGGTTATTCCGTTAGAAACATGCGCGACCCCGCTGAGAAACTGGTGGAAGACAAGGCAATTGAGCGGGAAGAGAATATCGACTTCAAAAAAAATGACAAATAATCCCGCAGTTATTGCAAGGGGTAACATCAATAAAGTAATTACTTATGGTTATTTTTCCGTAGAATAATTACAATAAGGTAGAAGCTGCGAAAAACCCTGTTTCGATAGAAACAGCGGATTCGATTACACATTACAGCAGCAAATAACACAAGCCGATTACGATTAAGTTGCTGGCGGGAGGGTAATTTTGAACACTGGGGAGACAACCGTTCTCGTTGTGGAGCCGGATCTTGACACACAGCGAGTCTATCGTCAGCGTCTTATTCATGATCCTGACATTAAACTGATTGGCATTTGTTCAAGCATTGCCTCTGCAACAGCACTGCTTGCTCAAACAAACTGCGACATCCTGTTCACGGAACTCAATCTTCCGGACGGGGACGGCTTGGATTTTATCCGCCGTGCCTCTGAAGATCTCGCGGTTCAAAGTATCGTTGCCGTCACTTCCAAAAACTCAGCTGCCGACATCGCCACTGCCATTGAAAACGGTGCCGTCGGCTATATCACGAAGCAGGACTCCGACCTTCACGATGTCGGGAACTACATTCGCATTCTGCGTGCACACGGAAGTCCGATGAGCCCAACCGCAGCGAGGGTCTTAGTCGATGCCCTGCGTCGGAAGCCGACTGTCAAGCCGGTCGTTTCCGTCGCGAATCCCTTGTCGCCGAGAGAAACCGAAGTTCTCAATCTTCTTGCCCGAGGCATGAGTTTCGCAGAGATCAGTTCCGTTCTGAACATCTCCTGCCACACGGTCACGGCGCACATCAAGAAGATTTACCGCAAGCTGCAGGTGCATTCCCGCGGAGAAGCGGTTTACGAAGCCGCCCAGCTCGGAATTCTTCCGGCCATGTAATTCAAAAGCCGAAGGCTCGCACCTTCGGCTTTTTCTTAGATTGGGTTTTCTACTTCTTTAAAACCCAGTCGCCGCTTTTGCCGCCGTGCTTTTCCAGCAGGCGGATATCGGTCATGCACATGCCGCGGTCCACTGCTTTAAGCATGTCGTAGATGGTCAGCAGGCCGACTTGGACAGCGGTTAAGGCTTCCATTTCAACCCCGGTTCTGCCTTTGGTTTCACACGTCGCTACGCAGCGAACTTTGCTTTCTTCCGGATAGAGCTCAAAGTCAACATTCACATGCGTTAAGGCGATCGGATGGCAAAGAGGAATCAAATCTGGTGTCTTCTTCGAGCCCATGATGGCAGCAATACGTGCAACCGCCAGAACGTCTCCCTTCTTGGCGTTTCCCTTTTCCACCAGAGCAAAAGTCTCGGGATGCATGCTGATCCAGCCTTCGGCGATGCCGATGCGGTGTGTCTGATCTTTATCAGCAATATCCACCATATGGGCTTCGCCCGCCTGGTTGAAATGAGTCAACTCGGACATATAAATACCTTTTTAGAATTAGTTACAGCAAAAAACAGTATTACTGTTATATTTTTCCTTACTCTTTGAATGATAAATATTATTGGGTAAAAACGGAATGACTTTGAAACCGCTGCTCTCTCTGTGCCTCTCCTGCCTTTTAGCCGCAGCGCCGGCCGCAGGAACGTACGCCCAGAACTACAATCTACCGAATCTCGGTGCGGCAGGTGGTTCGGCCCTATCTCCGATGCAGGAACGTCAGCTCGGAGAGGAGATCATGGTCGAAGTTCGCTCCGATCCTACCTATCTGAATGACCCTGAGACCATCGACTATCTGATGCGTCTCGGCTACAAGCTCGTGTCTGCCGGTCCGGGATCCAGTTATTCCTTTTTCTTTTTCCCGATCCGCGATCCCTCCATCAATGCGTTCGCACTGCCCGGAGGTTTCATTGCCGTTCATACCGGTCTTGTCACAGCCGCTTCCAGTGAAAGCGAGCTCGCTTCCGTCCTTTCTCACGAAATCGGACACGTCACTCAGCGCCATATCGCCCGAATGATTGAAAACCAAAAAGGCAATTGGGCAGCGACCTTAGGCTCTCTGCTCGTCGCCATTTTGGCTGCCCGAGCCGGTTCTGCGGACGGCGCGGCAGCCTCGGTCATCGGCACTCAGGCAGCCTTGGCACAGAATTATTTATCGTTCTCCCGCGACGCCGAACGTGAAGCCGACCGCGTGGGCTTTAATTCTTTGGTCCGTGCTGGATTCGATCCGAAGGGCATGGAAAACTTCTTCGAACGTCTAGACTTTAATAACCGCGCGTATGAAGGCTCGCGTGCTGCACCTGCTTACCTGCGCACACACCCGCTGACCATTGATCGTATGAGCGAAGCTCAGAACCGCTCGCGCATGGCCGGCAAAAGAAATCACAAAGACTCCTTGGACTTCTTCCTGATCCGTGCGCGTCTTCGCGTTCTCCAGTCCAACCGCTATCAAGGATGGTCGGATGCAGCCGACTATTTCAGAAATGAGCTGAAAACTGCGACCGGTTATCAGGCGATCGGGGCCCACTACGGTTTAGCCGTGGCCGCCCAAAGAATGAAAAACAAGGCCGAGGCACTCAAGCAGATTGAAATCGCTCAGAAGATGGCAGGCGGAAACTCCGCCATCATCAACAAGCTGCATTCAAATCTCGTGTTTGAATCTTCTCCGGAAAACCGCGCACGAGGACTTCAGCTCGCAAAGAGCGCTCAGCAAAAATCGCCTTTATCTACGATGCTTGTTCTCAATTACGGTGACTTGCTGCTCAGGGATAAGAAATACAACGACCTTCTGAACTTCTTGCGCCGGCAGCACGCGTTATCAAAGTCGACGGTTGAGTACCAGTCCTTCCTCGGCCAAGCCTACGAAGCACTAGGTAAAGTAAGCCAGAGTCACCAGGCGATCGGTGAAATGTACGCGCTGCAAGGTCAGCGTGTTGCCGCCATTCAGCAGCTTTCGCTTGCCCAAAAGGCCAATGACGGAGACTTCTACACCATGAGCGAAATTGATGCTCGACTCAGAGAACTTCGTCGAGACGAAGACTTTGACCGCAAGCATTCCAATTAGTCATTCTGATTGCCGGCATCAAACGCTGGCGGCCGGCCGTTTGCACTATCGTTGTCAAAAGTTACTTTTTTCGGGCTTAAAGCGCGCTCATTTAGTGAGAAAATGGTCAGAATTAACTTTTTGAGATCTAAGGTTATAAATTGACTGAAGAAATAAAGATGAACAATCCGATTGAAACTGATGCCGTCATCATCGGCGCCGGTCCCGTCGGACTTTTCCAAGTTTTTGAATTGGGCCTTCTTGAAATGAAAGCCCATGTTTTGGATTCTTTAAACCATCCGGGCGGTCAGTGCGTCGAGCTCTACCCCGACAAACCGATTTACGACATTCCGGCAGTTCCCGTCTGCACCGCCAAAGAGCTGACGGAAAACCTGCTCAAGCAGATTGAACCGTTCAAACCGACCTTTCACTACGGTGAGGAAGCTCAGGTTCTTAAGAAGCTTGACGACGGACGTCTCTACGTTAAAACATCTAAGGGTACCGAATTTTTAGCCAAGGCTGTCTTCATTGCAGCCGGCGTCGGCAGCTTCCAGTCCCGCACGCTCAAAGTTCCGCACATTGAACAGTTCGAAGGCAAACAGCTCCACTACCGCGTCAAGAATCCTGAGATTTTTGAAGGCAAGAACATCGTTATTTGCGGCGGCGGAGACTCCGCCCTTGACTGGTGTCTAAACCTCGTCAGCAAGGCCGAAAGCGTTGTACTGGTCCACCGCAGAGAAGGCTTCAGAGCTGCGCCTGCCTCTGTTAGCAAGATGAAAGAGCTTTGCGACAACTGGGAAATGCAGTTTGAAGTCGGTCAGGTTACCGGCTTTACGGAAGAAAACGGCCAGATGACCGAAGTTAAGGTCACCGGCGCCGACGGCGTCACTCGCCGCATTCCTGCTGAACACCTGCTCGTTTTCTTCGGCTTGCAGCCGAAACTCGGACCGATTGCGGATTGGGGCCTGACGCTCGAAAGAAAACAGATCGTTGTGGACACTGCCCGCTTCGAAACCAACATCCCGGGCGTTTTTGCCGTCGGCGATATCAACATTTATCCGGGCAAAAAGAAACTGATCCTGTCCGGTTTCCATGAATGCGCGCTGGCTGCTTTCGCTGCTTCCGAATACGTGTATCCGGAAAAACGCGTTCTCCTGCAGTACACGACAACAAGCCCGAAACTGCACAAAGTGCTCGGCGTTGAAACACCGCACTTTGACTAATTTCTCGGTTTACCGGGTTCCTAGATAGGAAAATCCGCCGAAAGCTTTGAGCTGACGGCGGATTTCCTTTTTCAATCTCTTTTAGGTATCGGATACCTTAATGGAGGGCATCTTCGCGCTGTAGTCTTTGTTCTTCTTAGAAACGGCGACTGCCAACTTACGAGCGATTTCTCTGTAAGCCTGAGCGACCTTGCTGTCCGGGTCAGAGATCACGATCGGTTCGCCCTTGTCCATGCTCAGACGAATGTTAATGTCGAGCGGGAGTTCGCCTAAAAGTTCAACACCGTACTGCGCAGCCATCTTGGCTGCGCCGCCTTCGCCGAAGATATGTTCTTCATGGCCGCACTTCGAGCAGATATGAGTAGCCATATTCTCGATGATGCCGAGGATGGGAACGTTCACTTTTTCGAACATCACGAGACCCTTACGAGCGTCCATCAGAGCGATGTCCTGCGGAGTCGTTACCACTACGGCGCCTGTCAAAGGAACTTCCTGAGACAAAGAGAGCTGAATGTCGCCGGTTCCCGGGGGCATATCAACGATGAGGTAGTCCAAGTCTTTCCAATTGGTCTGTTTCAGAAGCTGCTGGAGTGCGGAAACTGCCAGCGGACCTCTCCAAATCATCGGCTGATCCGGATCGATGAGCACGCCGACGGAAGCGACCTGCAGACCGTGAGCAACCATCGGTTCAAGAGTCTTACCGTCAACGGAGTAAGGTTTATCAGTGATGCCGAGCATAGTCGGCTGGCTCGGACCGTAAACGTCGGCATCCAGCAGGCCGACTTTGGCGCCTTCCTGCTGAAGGGCAAGTGCTAAGTTCGCAGACACAGTGCTTTTGCCTACGCCGCCCTTGCCGCTGGAGACGGCAATGATGTTGCGGACAGAGTCAAAAACTTTAACGCCTCTCTGTACTTCGTGAGCGATGATGTTTTGGCTGATTTTGACATCGGCAGGGATGCCGGCCTCGACCAATTTGGCACGGACCATCTCTTCAATGACGGGTCCCTGTGTTTTGGCCAGATAATCTAATTCGATCTGGACGGTTGTTTTTCCGTCTTCTGTAGTAACTTTCTTCAAAGCCTTAGAAGAAACTAAGTCTTTGCCCGTATTCGGGTCAATGACGCCAGAGAGAACCTCTCTGATTTTTTCCTGCATTGTGTTCTCCTTACTGTTGGACTCGGCAGGCGTGAGGGCCCGTTTCCAAGTTTGTCCTAGGATATCAGATACTCCGTAACTCCTGCTTACGAGTTTCTGATCCGCTAAAATTATTTCTTTTCAAAAGCATTCTAGAAAAAGTCATGACTAATCGCACTATCTTCTTGACGACGGCACTGCCGTACGCCAATGGAAACTTCCATTTCGGACACATCATGGAATATATCCAGGCCGACATTTGGGTCCGTCATCAGCGGATGTGCGGATCAACCGTTCACTTTGTCGGCGCAGACGATGCCCACGGCGCTCCGATCATGATCTCGGCTCAGAAAAAAGGCGTCACGCCTCAGGAATATGTGGCTGAAATCTCTGCCGGCCGTGCCAAGTATCTCAACGGGTTCTTCATCCGTTTCGATCACTGGCATTCCACAGACAGCAAAGAAAACACCGAGCTCGCCCAGGATATCTACAAGCGCCTGAAGAAAGCCGGCCTGATTTACTCCAAGGAAATCGAACAGTATTACGACCCGGTTCGTCAGATGTTCCTTGCCGACCGTTTCATTAAAGGCACCTGCCCGAAGTGCGGCGCACCTGACCAGTACGGCGATTCCTGTGAGGTCTGCGCTTCCGTCTATCGTCCGACCGATCTGATCAATCCTTACTCCGCGCTCTCCGGAAGCAAGCTCGAACTGCGCAAGTCCAAACACTTTTTCTTCAAGCTGTCCGACCCCAACTGCGTAGAGTTCCTGCGTCAATGGACACGCGGCAATGCTCCTGACGGCACGCCTCGTCTGCAGTCTCAGATCGTCGCAAAAACCGCTGAATGGCTGGGCAAGGACGGAGATCTGAGCGACTGGGACATCTCACGCGACGCTCCTTACTTCGGTATTGAAATTCCCGATGAACCGGGCAAGTTCTTCTACGTTTGGCTGGATGCCCCGATCGGCTACCTCGCCAGCCTGAAGGCCTACTGCGAATCCAAGGGCATCAATTTCGAGGCTCTGCTGGAAACCTCTACAACCGAGCAGATTCACATCATCGGTAAGGACATCGCCTACTTCCATACGCTTTTCTGGCCAGCCATGCTGCACTTCTCCGGCAAACCTTTCCGTGTGCCGGATCATGTCTGGGCGCACGGCTTCGTTACCGTAGACGGTCAGAAAATGAGTAAGAGCCGCGGCACCGGTCTTGATCCCCTGGTTTATCTTGAACTCGGCATGGATCCGGAATGGCTGCGCTACTACTTCGCCTATAAGCTTAACTCCAAGGTCGAAGACGTAGACTTCAGCTCTGCCGACTTCATTTCCCGTACCAATTCCGACTTGGTCGGCAAGTACGTCAATATTGCCAGCCGCTCCGCAGGCTTCCTCGTCAAGCGCTTCGAAGGCCGCGTCTCCGATCCGGCTATTGCAGAAAGCAGCCTGATTGCTGAAATCAAGGCCGCTGCCCCTGATATCAGTGCTTCTTTCGAAGGCCGTGAATACGGTAAAGCTCTTCGCGCCGTGATGGAGCTTGCCAACAAAGTCAACGAATACGTCGACCAGAAGCAGCCTTGGGAATTGGCTAAACAGCCAGAGAGAGCGACAGAACTGCACGCTGTCTGCTCCGTGACGCTCGAAGCCTTCCGTCTGCTGACCTTATTCCTGAAACCGGTTCTTCCCCGCACCGCTGAAAACGTCGAAACGTTCCTCAACTGCGGCGAGCTCACCTGGAACTCTGTTGACAACGCTTTGTCTTCCGACAAACCGATCAACCCCTTCAAGCACCTCATGAAGCGTGTTGATGAGAAACAGGTTCAGCAGCTCTTCGAACTGAGCTCCAAGGCAGCTAAGGCTGCTGCCGAGCCCGCCAAAGAGGAAAAAAAGGCAGAAGCCGAATCCGAAGAATTCGTCTTCGAACCCCTAGCTCCGAATATCACCTTTGACGACTTCGCCAAGGTCGACCTCAGAATCGGCAAGATCCTGGACTGCAAGAAAGTCGAAAAGAGCCGCAAACTGCTTCAGCTCACGATTGATATCGGTGAAAAAGAACCGCGCAACATCTTCTCCGGTATTGCCGCTTACTACAAACCGGAAGATCTGATCGGTAAGCTCACCGTCGTTGTCGCCAACTTGGAGCCGCGCAAGATGATGGGCAGCTTCTCTCAGGGCATGCTGCTTTCCGCCTCCGACGGAGCCGATACGCCTTCGGGCCTTTACCTGCTTGAACCGTTCCCGGGTGCTAAGCCGGGTATGCGTCTGCACTGATCCCGTTTTTTTGGAGAACCCTCGGTCCGAACGCCGAGGGTTCTTTTTTTCTACTACAGAAAAACCTTAATTTTTGGAAAATAGTTGAAGCGTCCCGCTCAAAAATGAGATATTGGGAGGATAATCTAGGCACTTAGCTTCAGAACCCAAGTTCTAAATAAGTTTGTTTTACCTCGGCAGCCTTACTGCCGTAAGTTATCCACTGTATTAGTTCCAAGATAAATGAGCGCGAGATCTCACATCGTAGAGGCCCTGCATCGTTTCCCGTTAGCACGATTCGAGCCGGCCTCTCTTTGCATTTTAAAAAATTATTCTTTTTCCACTTTCACCAGTGACCTCTCCGCAGGTCTCACTGTCGGTGTTGTGGCGCTTCCGCTTGCGATGGCCTTTGCCATCGCATCCGGTATGACACCGGAGTCCGGTATTTACACCGCCATCATCGCCGGATTTTTAATTTCTCTTTTAGGCGGATGCAAAGTCCAGATCGGCGGCCCGGCCGGTGCCTTCATTGTTATCGTTTACGGCATCATTGCTCAGTACGGCGTCGGTAATCTGCTTATCGCGACGTTTTTCTCGGGCATATTCCTATTCCTAATGGGGCTCTTTAAGATCGGGAGCTTCATACGATTTATCCCGGTCTCGATCGTTATCGGCTTTACCAACGGTATTGCCGTGCTCATCGGCCTTTCCCAGATCAAGGACTTCTTAGGTCTGAACATTGCCAAGATGCCGGCTGACTTTTTCCATCAGATCGAAACGCTGGCCGGCGCCATCAATACCGTCAATCCTTATGCTGTCGGCTTGGGACTGGCTTCCTTGATCATCGTCTTTGTCTGGCCTCGTTCCTGGACCATCGGCGGCGCACCGTGGAGAAGGTGGCTTGCCAGAATTCCGAGTACCGTCGTCGTGCTGATCGTCATGACGGCATTGGTCTCTTTGTTTAATCTTCCTGTCGAAACCATCGGCTCCAAGTTCGGCGGTATTCCGCAGGGACTCCCGAAGTTCGAAGTTCCAGACATCAGCTGGGGCAACGTCAAGCAGTTGCTCGGACCAGCGATCACATTGGCCTTGCTGGGTGCTATCGAATCCCTGCTTTGCGCACGCGTTGCCGACGCTATGACCGATGAACGTCATGACCCAAATCAGGAACTGATGGGACAAGGCATTGCAAACTGCATCGTGCCGTTCTTCGGCGGTCTGCCGTCAACCGGCACCATTGCCCGTACCGTCACCAACATCAAGAGCGGGGCCGTCACACCGATGGCCGGCATGATCCACAGTCTGACCCTTTTGGTCATTATCCTGGTGGCCGCTCCCTTGGCAATGAACGTTCCTCTGTGTGCGCTTTCTGCCATCCTTCTGTTCATGGCCTTCAACATGGGCAATTGGCATGAATTCGTTCGCCTCAGACAGTTCACCATGTCTTACAAGGCAACACTGCTGGTGACGTTCTTCTTAACGGTGATTTTCGATCTGACCGTTGCCGTTGAGATCGGTCTGCTCACCGCTGCTCTGTTCTTCCTTTATCGCATGAACACGCTCACTCGTGTGATTCCCAAAACGCTTCCCTTCGACGCACCGAAGCAGATTGAAGCCTGGGCAATGGAAGGTGCGCTTTTCTTCGGTTCCGTTTCCAAACTGGAAATCGTCACCGATCCGAAGCATATCTCCGCACCCGATGCACCGGATGTCGTGATCTTCGATTTCACGGATTTGCTGTCGATCGACAACAGCGCACTTGACATCATCGAGTCCTTCCAGCGAAACCTCGTGAAACACGGCAAAATCCTGATTGTGGTCGGTGCGAGCGAACACCCGCTGCGTCAGATGAGACGATTGGGCTTAGCCCAGCGCCTCGGCAAATATATGTGCCCCGACATGGAAACCGCGCTTCAATTAGCACGTGAGGCAATCTATAAGAAAGAGGAACCGAAACCGAATCCGAGAGAAGAAATTCGGATTGTTGAACATAAGTAATTCGCCTCTCAATCGAGCCCGTCCGCAGCGACGGGCTTTTCGTTTTTGCGTCCGAAAAATTAGAAACTGTTCTTGTCTGGACAGAAGCTCTTCTATCGTGGTATATCTTTACGAAAACAAAATAACCCTCGGAGACAAGGATGGGAAACGTATCCACGGAATGGCTGGCCGCAATCAGCACTGGACGCGACTACAGCATCGACGAAAAGAAAAAAGGCTGTGCTGTTCCTGTGACGCCCTGGCTGCATCCGCCGGTCGGTAAACGGCTGCGGGACTTGATTACCAAGCTTGGAACCGTTCGTGAATTGGAACGGCAGGAGATTCTTTATCCGCAGGGCAGAAAGGTTTCCGATATTGTTCTCGTGCAGCAGGGCGTAACGGCACGCAACTTCGGAAACGCCGTTTCCGGTCCGAAGGCTGCCGCCATCTCGACCCCGGGCCACTTTGCCTGCGGCAACCTCAATTTCTTAACGCGCCGTCCCTCACTGGGCACCTATTTCGCTTTAACGAAGGCCCAAGTCGTCGTATGCCCGAAGGATCTTTTGCTGCCGGTCCTTTCTACGGATCCGGAACTGTTTGCCTATACCATCCGATTATTGGAAAGCTGCACGCTCTCGGACCGAGTCGGTTTTGCGCTGATGGCATTTGCCCCTGTGGACCTTCGTCTGAAGGCCTTTGTGGTGACGTGGGCGATTCATTACGGCAAGCTCTCTGCCGACGGCTTTATCAAGTGTCCTATTCCTCTGACACGAAATAACCGCTGTCTTGTCGCAAATGCCTCGCCCGTCTCCACGGACAATGCCTTAAAACGCTGGAAAGAAGAAGGCGCCTGGGTTCGGGACGGCGATTTCGTCACTTTCCCTGCTGATTTCGTGGATGACGCCTATCAGTGGATGCGTTCTGCGGAGGAAAGCAGTGAGTATGCCTATCCGAATACCTTCAAGGAGCTGATGGAAGCGCTCCCTCCGCTCACCAATCCTTGGTATTAATTTTCTGATTTGTTCTATCCCTTCTTTATCCGCCGCCTGCCTAAAAAGCAGGCTGCTCATACGTTTTCATTAAATTTTCAGCCTAACGTATGAATTATTTGTCATTTTTCTATACCCTCGTAAACCCTCGAAGCATCCACTAAACCCTTTGGGTAGTTAAGAAATCCTTCAGTTTTTAAACTTTTCTTATCGGTTATGAAGAGCCGACAACATCATCAAGGAGGATTTTTAAATGACATTCACCCGCAGAACCTTCATGGAAACCACTTGCGCTCTGAGCGCCGGACTCGTTTTCGGAAGCTTGGCCCATGCTTCAACCAAAGTTCCTGAAAAATGGGACGAGACCTGCAGTCTTCTCATTATCGGTACCGGTTTCGCCGGCCTGGGCGCTGCCCTTGAAAGCCACTATCTCGGCATGAAAGACATTCTTGTTGTTGACAAGATGCCCTCTGCCGGCGGCAACTCCATCATCAACGGCGGTGCCATCGCCGCTGCCGGAACAGATATGCAGGAAAAAGCCGGAATCAAAGACAATGCCGATCTTCTCTACTCGGACATTCTGAAAGCCGGCGGCGGTCTCGCTCATAAAGAACTCGCCAGAAGAATTGCCGACGAATCCGTCTCTAACTACAAGTGGCTTCGTGACGAAGTCGGCGTCAAATTCAAAGCCGTCACTTATCACGGCGGCCACTCCGTTCCCCGCAGCCACGCTGTGATGGAAAATACCGGCGCCGGCTTCATCAATCCGATGCTCGCAAAATGCAAAGAATTCGGCATCAAGATTCAGCTGAGAACCATCGTCGATGACCTGATCGTCAACGATAAAGGCTGCGTCGTCGGCGTTAAGGCCCGCGTCAATCATCGCTTCAATCGTCCTGACAGCGGCCGAGTCGTCTACATCCGCGCGACCAAGGGTGTGCTGATCGCCTCCGGCGGTTTCAGCCAGAACGTTAAGATGCGTACCAGCCATGACCCGCGTCTGACCGACGCTTTCGGCTCCACCAACCATCCAGGTGCAACCGGCGAAATGATTCAGGAAGCCCAGGCTTTAGGCGCCAACACCATTCATATGGACTGGATCCAGTTAGGACCGTGGACCTCTCCCGACGAAAACGGCTTCGGTCTTGCTCCGCTCGCCGTGGAGTCTATGGTCGGATACGGCCCCATGATCAACCCGGACACCAGCAAGCGCTTCATTAAGGAAACGGGCAACCGCAAAGTTCGTGCTGACGCCATCGTCGCCCTCGGCAAACCGGCGATCATCTACACCTGCGAAGCCAACATGATGAACAAGGTTGTCGGCAAGAATATGAAGCCCGAACAGTTTGAAACCGCACTCAAGAACGGTGTCATTCGCAAATTCGACGATCTCAAATCTCTAGCTGACTTCTACAAGCTGGACTACGCCACTCTTGAAAAAGAAAACGAAAAATTCAACGGCTACATGAAGGCCATGAAGGATCCGGAATTCGACTGCATGTTCTTCAAAGACGCTGTCCTCAACACCAAGGGACCCTTCTACGCAATTCGTTTGTGGCCGCGTGTTCACCACACCATGGGCGGCCTTGAAATCAACGAAAAGGCCCAAGTTCTCAACGTCAAGGGCAACCCGATCGCCGGTCTGTACGCAGCAGGCGAAGCCACCGGCGGTGTGCACGGCATGGTTCGTCTCGGTACCGTCGCTGTTGCCGACTGCATCATCTTCGGCCGTATCGCTGCCCGTACCGCCAACGGCTGGGCCGGCTGCTAACTCTCTTCCCTAGTCTGAAGCCTCCATCCGGGGGCTTCAGAAGGAGAACTCACATGACCTCATTGAATTCACTAACAAAATTACTCGGAATCGGTCTGCTTGCCGCGATGTTTTCCTGCTCGCCTTTCGCTGCCGACGCACCGAAAATGGGCGCCGATA
>UMBK01043394.1_pt1 | contig 14170 bp, 8 predicted proteins | sample 1963941 | NCBI WGS metagenome assembly UMBK01 (sample SAMEA4835939, study PRJEB28245) | human gut metagenome | biome: gut microbiome; material: fecal sample | place: Denmark | collected 2008 | reverse complement strand
AAGAAAAAGGCTGTACCTTTTACGCACAGTCTTTTTACACATTTTTGTTTACATTTTTATAACATTTTTTCTTTTCATGTTGTATTGTAACTTTTTTTATAATACAATATTTATATGGAGGGATTTTTATGAAACACAAAAAGATAATAATTATTATATCAATAGTACTACTTTTAATCGTTCTAGGTTTTGGAATATATTCACTATATAAATATTTAACACCAGTAACCGTAACATCAAGTAATAATGAATTTAGCCTGCAAATACCTGGTAAAATAAATTTTAAAGAAAGTGCTTCTGGCTCTTCAGAATACGTTTTAGATCTTTATTCTTTAAAAGATCAAATGATGTTATACACTACTATAATTGATAATGTTGATAGTGGAATAAGCTTAGAAGAAGCTATTACTTCAGAAAAAGATAATATTCCAAATGCTAGAGAAAATGCAAGAGATATTTCTGATGTAATAAAAATGAATATTCCAAATTGTGAAGCATATAAATATACTTTTACTTATCATGATTCAAACCTTGAATCTGACCTTTATTCTAATGTTGTATGGATAAAAACACAAAAACATATTTACATATTAGACTTCGAAGTTATATCAAAAAATAAAGATAAATATGTAACTATCTTTGATGATATTGCAAATTCTTTTAAGGAAAATAATTAATTATACATTCAGCCTAAGTTATTTAGGCTGTTTTTATAATTATTGTAATTTTTTAGTTAATCTTCTAATAGCCAATTTATGAAATATTTAACCTTAATCTATATCATCATTGCAAACAATCCCAATACAAATCCTAATATATTCCCAATAGCATTCATTCTACCTTTATACATATTATTTGCCTCTGGTGTTAGTTCTCCAGAAACTATGTACAGCATTGCTCCTGCTGCAAAACTTAGCGCTCCTGCAATTATCTCTTCTGATATTCCCCCAAGTAAATGTCCAGCTAAAGCTCCAATCCCTGTACTTATTCCAGACATAATAACATAAAATATTACTTTTTTGTTACTCATTCCTCCATTTTTCATTGGCACTGCCATAGATATTCCTTCTGGTATATCATGTATCGCAATTACAATCGCTAGTGATAATCCTAAATTTAACGAACTACTAAATCCTGTCCCTATTGCTAATCCTTCGGGTATATTGTGAAGAGCCAATCCTATACTTATAATTATCCCTGTTTTTAGTAGATTATTCATTTCACTCTTTCCACTAAATTTTTCTTTAACAATTGCATCACATATTATCATTGTAATAATCCCACATAAACAGCCTAACAATATTACTGCTAAATTAGATATTTTCATGGCTTCTGGCAATAAATCAAAACAGATTATAGCCATCATTAAACCTCCTGCAAATGACAATACGAAACCTAGAAATTTATTCGAGTTTCTTTTTAAATTCACTCCTATTACCCCACCTAGGGTAGTTCCAAAAGTACCAAAAAATAAACCTGCTCCAACTACTTGTAGTATTTCCACAATCTCCACTCCTATCAAATTTTTTATTTTAATTTTATGCAACTAGTTTAATATTTATTAAATTTATACTTTGAAAGGTTAACCGCTTCCTTAAAAACATACATATTTAAAAGCACTCCAAAAATTTTCTAACAAATCTAAATTCTAAGAAAATCTAAGGTTCACTAGAATTTTCTAGTCTAGAAAATTCTCCTAATATAAAAAATAACAAGCGTATTAAATTATACTTAAAAAGTAAAATTTAACACGCTTGTTTTTTATATTTTATATCAAACCTATTAGTTAGTTATTGCCTCAAATTTAATATATTTTTTATATAAATTTTAAGTTTAAACTTTATTATTCATCTTCGCTTCCTTTTAACTTTTCTGCCATACTTGCGGCTGTTAAACTATCTATCATGTTGTCTATATTTCCATTTAAGAAATCTTCCATTTGGAATATACTTAAGCCTATTCTATGGTCTGTTATACGACCTTGTGGGTAGTTGTATGTTCTTATTTTTTCGCTTCTATCTCCACTTCCTATTTGTGATTTTCTTTCGCTTGCAAGTTCATTATCTTGCTTTGTTTTCTCTATTTCGTATATTCTAGAACGTAATAGCTTCATTGCATATTCCCTATTTTGTAATTGTGATCTTTCTGTTTGGCATTCTGCAACTATTCCTGTTGGTTCGTGGATAAGTCTTACTGCTGAAGAAGTTTTGTTAACATGTTGTCCTCCAGCTCCAGATGCTCTAAATACTTCCATTCTTACATCTGCTGGATTTATTTCTATTTCAACATCTTCTACTACTGGTAATACTGCAACAGTTGCTGTAGATGTGTGAATTCTTCCACTACTTTCTGTGTCTGGAACTCTTTGTACTCTATGTACTCCACTTTCATATTTTAGTCTACTATATGCTCCTTTTCCTGTAATCATAAATGAAATTTCTTTATAACCACCAAGTTCAGTTTCGTTCTCATTTAATATTTCTAATTTCCAGTGTTTTCTTTCTGAATACATATTATACATTCTAAATAATGTTCCTGCAAATAATGCTGCTTCTTCTCCTCCTGCACCTGCTCTTATCTCACAAATAATATTTTTATCATCATCTTTGTCTTTTGGTATTAATAACATTTTTAATTCTTCTTCTAGCTTTGGAATCTTCTCTTTTGCAGAATAATAATCTGCTTCTGCTAGTTCTTTTAATTCTTTATCTGCCATCATTTCTTTGGCATCTTCCATTTCTTGTGTTACTTTTTTATATTCTCTGTATTTCTCTACAACATCTGTAATATCTGCATGTTCTTTTACATACTTTTGCCATTCGCTATGGTTGCTAATTACTTCTGGATCACTTATTAATTTAGTTAATTCTTCATACCTTTGCTCTACAGCTTCTAATTTTTGAAACATAATTCTCTCCTCTTTTTATAAACTCTGTATACTATTATACACAATTTTTCCATCTTTTTCAAGTTCAAAATCGGGATTGGGAAACGGTCCTTAAAATACTGAAGAAACACTCCATTCTTACAAAGTAAAAAATCTCGGTGTAACCGAGATTTTTTATTATCTGTTCCAGAATGCTTTATATGCTTTATATGCTGAATATACATCATATTTACTAGAAACTTCATATGGTGAATGCATACATAAAATTGGAATTCCACAGTCAATAACATCTATTCCTTTATTTGCAAGAATATATGCTATTGTACCTCCTCCACCAACGTCTACTTTTCCTAATTCTGTTATTTGATATTTGATATTATTTTCATTAAATAATTTTTTTATTTCTGCTAAATATTCTGCATTGGCATCTGATGCTTCGTACTTTCCTCCAGAACCTGTATACTTATTTAGTCCTACACCATATCCCATATATGCAGCATTAAGCCTATCTGAAACATTTGCATATATTGGGTCTAAACAAGCATCAACATCTGCTGAAAGCATTTTAGAATTTATAAATACTTTTTCTAATAAGTTTGGTCTGTTCTCTCCTGTTTTATTTAACAAATATGTTATAAAAGTATCAAAAGCATGTGATTCCATTCCTGTATTTCCTACACTACCAATTTCTTCTTTATCTGCAATTATACATACTGCTGTTTTTGTTATTTCATTTAGTTCCATCATTGCTGTTAATGATGTATATACACAAACTTTATCATCTTGTCCATATCCAGCTACCATGCTTTCGTCAAATCCTTGTGTTCTTGCCTTATATGCTGGCACAAGTTCTAATTCGCTACTGCTTAAATCATCTTCTACTATACCATATTTTTTATTTAGTAAATTTAAAATATTTAATTTTACACTTTCCGAAATTTCTTCTTCAAATGGCATACTTCCTATTAATAAGTTTAAATCTTCGCCTTTTATTGCTTCTCTTAGTTTTGCATTTTCTTGTTCCTTTGCTAAATGTGGTAATAAATCTGTTATTGTAAAAATTGGGTCTTTATCGTCTTCCCCTATTCTTACTTCTATTTTTTCACCATTTTGTTTTATTATAACCCCATGAATACTAAGTGGAATAGTTGTCCATTGATATTTTTTAATTCCACCATAATAATGTGTTTTAAAATATGCTAATTCTTGGTCTTCATATAGTGGATTTGGTTTTAAGTCTAACCTTGGTGAATCTGCATGTGATCCAATTATATTTAAACCGTCTTCTAATTTTTCTTTTCCTATAATTGCTAAATACATGCTTTTTTCTTTATTTACGTAATATACTTTGTCCCCAACATTTAAGTTTTCTACTTCATTTACATCTTTAAATCCATTTGCTTTTGCCATTTCCACAGCACTTTTAACAATTTCTCTTTCTGTTTTTGAATTGTTTAAAAATTCCATATATCTTTCATTATATTCAAATATTTCTTGTTTAAGCTCTTCAGAAATTTTAAACCATCCATTTACTTTTTTGTTGAATAGCTTTTCTTTTAGTTCTTCTGCATATGTCATATATATCTACTCCTTTTCTTTTTTTGTATATTCTATCATTAAATAGTTCAAATGTCCAAATTTTCCGTGCGACATTTTTCGATTTTCCTATACAAAAAGACGAGAACCTAAAATTTTCTAACAACTGCAAATTCTAAGAAAATTTAAAATGCGCTATAATTCTCTAGTACATAAATTTCTCCTAATATATAAAAAAAGGGATTTTAAGGACCGTCCCCGAATCCCTAATCCCTTTTTTAGGTTGTTAATCTATTTGTTTAAAACTTTCTTTTTTATTAAGATTATTCCTACCGCTAATATTCCAGCAATTGCAATTCCTATTGTTATGTATTTTACTACATCTTCTGCACCAAATGGTGGAACTATAGAAATTCTTTCTGATAATGCTGTATCTGGTTCTCCTATATTATAGTTACCAGGAATTGAAACTATACTAGAATTATATGTTCTTCTACCTGTTGGTGTATATGTTTCTATAACTTCTGCTATGTTTTCATATTCTGTATCGTCTGTAACACTTCCATCTGAAGATACTACTTTTGTTAGTAATACTGATGATGTTTGTGTCTCTGAAGCTTTTCCTGCTTTATCCTTAGCTTTTTCTGGTACTATTGGATTTGATTTTAATATAGGGTTATCATCTGTTGCAACAATAACTTTTTGTAATCCATTAAATTTGTTTTCATCTACTGCTTTAATATGTGGATTATCTCCAGATGTTAATTGTGACTTGTCTGTAATTTCTTGCCATCCTGTATTTAAGTTTGCATCAAATACTAAGTTATTAGATACATAATCTGCTATCATTAATGGGTCTAAAGTTACTATTTTGTTTTTATCTGTTATTACACCTGTATTGTAATATGCTTCGTCTTCGTAATCTGTTTCACCTGTATTTATTACTTTTATACTAAATGTAAGTTCTAATGTTGCACCATGTAATAAGTTTTCATCTACTGTAGCTTGAATTAATCCTCTACGTTCTCTTGTGTTCTTCTTCCATGTTAGGTTTGGTACAGATTGATTAGAGTTAAATATTGTTTGACCATCTCCTGTTGTTGATAATTTTAAATTAGATACTGTTTTTTCTACAAATATATCTGAACGTGGTCTTTCTATAATACCTAAATCTATATTTTTTACTGCATATTCTGCATTTTCTTGTCCAACATATTCTATTTCCATACTCATATTAGCTGTTACAGCATTCATATTTGTGTTATCTGCTAATGCTCTTAATGTTTCTTCATCTGTTCTAGCTGTTGAGTTTAAAACTGTTGCATTTTTATATTTTAAGTTTTTACTATAAGAATTTACATCTTGTCTTCTTCCTTGGTCATCTTTAGCATCATTTAGTTTTGTATCTATATTATTATTATACCAATGTGCATCTGGATAATTTTCGTCTTTGTAAATTGTAGATTTGTAGTCTTGACCAGTGTACATTTCGTCATTTGGTTGCACTGCTACTAAAGATTCATAATCACCATATATAAATTTAATGTTGTAATCTCCAGGAATGTAGTCTGTAAATTCGTATTCTCCTTTGTCATTTGTTCTAGTCTCTTTTACTTCTACATCTCCATTTGTACAAATTAGTTGCACTTTAATTTGGTTTACTAAATTTTCACCATTTGAATATGTTCCGTCACCAAGTCTTTCGTTGTCTTGCTCTAATTTTTCTGCTAATGCTGCATCTTCAAATACTGTTCCTGTAGCTCTTCTCTTATTAGAATCATCAACTATTAGTTTTAATCCTGGTGCTGCATCTGCATCATCCTCGAATACTTTCATACTACGTTTTGTTTTTTCTTCTCCACCTAGGTCTTGGTATTCGTCTGTTTTGCTAAATGCTACAAATTCTTGTACTTTTGAATCTGTTGGGTTTAAGTTTGCTGGTGTAGAGTCTACGTCTATTAATCCTGCATTTTCCCCTGCATTTGTTATTAATTGTCCATTTAAGTCTTTTCTGTCTTCTCTGTATGTATTTTTGTAACCAGATATTTGTGCAAAGTTTTCTTTAGTAGATGTTCCTTCTTCCACTAATGCTCTTAATGCTTCATCTGTTACTCTATATTCTACAAATATCCATTTTTTGTCGTCTATACCTTGGTCTGCCAATGCTGTTGTATGCATTGTATGATATGTTTTTCCAGAACCAGATATATCTTGCTGTTGTTCCCATGCAATTTCTTTTTCGTTTTCGTCATATGATCTAATGTACTCATAAGAAGTATCATAGTAATCTGCTAAATCTGTTACATAACCTGTAATTTTTCCAACTGATTGATTCTTTAATTGAATTTTGTAAGTTACTTTTACTTGTAATTTATCTGGTGCTTCTTCTAATTGTTGTTGCATTTTATATTTTAAATCTGCACTTCTAATTGCTCTATTATAATCTGGTATGTCTGTACCTCTTATTTCTACCTCTAAATCTTTTTCTCCACCTGGATAATCATATTTGTGTGTTTTTCCATTTATACTTAAGTCGACTTTTACTAAATCTTTTCTTAAGTTCATATCAAATTGTTCTCTATCTTTAATTCCAAAGTTGATATTTTGTAATTCTTCTTTAGAATTTGTTACTCCATATAATAACAATTCTTCTATTCCATTTGGACCTGTGTATGCGTAAATATCAAATGCTGGATTTTTTGTATCTTTTCTGTCTGGAACTTCGTGTGTACCATCTACTGGTGTAAATTTATTATTAAAGTCTTGTCTGTTCTTTTTACCATCTGTTGCATAAGATCTTTCTTCTATTGAAGTCTTTCCTAATGTTCCAGAACTATCTATTATTTTACTTACTCTTTGATATGTTGTTGGCTCATATAATTGTCCATTATATTTAAATCTTACATAATATTGTTTAGAAGCTAATTGGTCTTTAAATTCGTAGTAACCATCTTTATCTGTTGTTGTTTTTGCAACTTCTTTACCTGTGCTGTCAAATAATGTTACTTCGATTCCTTCTAACATTTCGTCTCCTGTACTTATAATTCCATCTTCTGTTCCATCTTTGTTAGCTAAATTATCTTTAAATACTTTACCTGCTAAGTCTATTGTAAGTTCTATTTCTGGTCCTGTTGCATCATCTTTTGCAGGTCCTCCTGTATAATCTATTGTTACTAAACGTTGTACTGTGTGCCCATCTATTGATGGTTTATTTGGTTCATAATATGTATATGTTCCACTTGCTTCTTCGTATTTGTATTCTGCTCCTAAAGTAACTTTAGATGCGTTTTTTGCTTCTTCTTGTGATAATAATACATAAAATTCTTCACCAGAGTCTATATCATCTACAGTACCTGTATATCCTCCGAAGTTTACTTTCTTAACTTCGATTGTTTCACCTGTATCTGTTTTTAAATATAGTCTTGATATTTTAGAATATGTACTTTTATAGAAAGATAATTTAAATGGTCCTAATTTGTATACTCCATTTTCTGAACTTTGTAGGCCTGCTTCTGATTGTTCAAATTTTATATCTTTACCTGTTTCTTGTAATTTTTTGTAGTATTCGTTAAATCCTGCTATTTTGTTATATTGTTCTAATGCATCATCATAATCTGGATGCCAGTCTGGAGTTTTTATGTTGTTTGCAATCTCTGACATCCATATTAAGTTTTGCCTAGAGTCTATAGAACAACATTGTCTTAAAGCATATGCAAGCCCTGCTGACATATTACGTGTTTCTGTACTATAAAATGTAAGTTTCCAAGAAGACCAAAGTGATCCACCTGCTTGTGAACAATAAACTTCTGTTGGTTTACCATCTATGTTTGTAACAAAAGGAGGTCCTCCATTTGTTACGCCATATTGGTAATCAAATGAGCTAGCTTTTGAAATTGGTGAAAAATATGCAATTACTGCTATCATTGGTATAATTATTAATAATATTATTAATGCTAATAATTTAGATTTTTTCATAATTTCTTTCCTCCTTTCTACATTTTTAATACCTTTTTATTTATTATATATGCTCCACAACCTGCTATTGCTAAGATTGTTAATGTTAATACTGCATATGTTACTGGACCACCAGTTTTTATACCTATAATTACATTTGCTGAAGAATTTGCATCATCTTCTTCATTCTTTTCATCTAACAGCCCTTGGTCATTATATGTTTCTGTAATTTCAGCTTTATTTGTTACTGTTCCTGTAGCATTTTCATTCATTTTCTTTGTTAATAATAATTTAACTTCTTTAGATTCTCCTGGGTTTATTATTTCGTTTTCTAATGCTGTACATACTAGTGTATCTCCAGAAGCATACCAATCTTTATTTAGGTTAGAACTAAATTCTAATTCGTTTGGTACATAATCTACAATTTTCTTAGCATATCCTGCTACATTACCTTTATTAGTAATTGTCATTGTATATTCTATTACTAAGTTTGTATTGTTAATACGTTTTGCATCAACTTCTATTTTTCCTAATTTCTTATTTTCATAAGGTATAGCTTTTGTATTTTTTCCATCTGCCATTTTTATTTGTGTTAATGATTTATTTAATGATAAATCAAATATTCCTTTTGTAGTTAATCCTAAGTCTATGTTATTCATGCTATTTTCTGTAATCTCTAAATTATCTGTAATAGCTACTCCGTTATTTTCTGTTGTATTTATTGCGTCAGAATTAATTTTTTCATCTACACCTTGTTTTCTATATTCTGTAATAACATATTTAGAATTATCATAGTTAAATTTAACAATATATTTTCCTTTAATTAAATCACTTAAAATATATTCCCCTTTATCGTTTGTTGTTGCTGTAATTTTATCTCCATTTGAATTTTTTACTTCTTTTCCTGTTTCTGCATCTACTATCGTTACTGGAATTCCTGAAAGTAATTTTTCTTGCACATCTCTTGTACCATTTCTGTTTTCATCAAACCATACTGTACCAGAAATTCTGTAAGTATTAGAGTTTTGAACATTGTCATTTTCTATCTTGTTGTTAATTTCGTCTTTAAAGTCTTCTGTTCCATCTCCAGATACTTCTACATCTACAGTTGAGTCTTCTTCTTCTTTTGATGAATCTATCATTTTATTTACAGCTGCTTTTATTACAAATTTAAATGTTTGGCCTGCGTCTAAGTCTAATGTTGCTTGTGATACTTTATCTTCTAATAAATATCCATTAAACATTTCTTTGTCGTCTACATAGTATGTTGTGTTCAAATATTTTAAGTTGTCTGGTATTGTTGCTTTTATTTTTACATTTTTTATAACTCCAGAACTTACGTTTTTAGCTGTTATTGTATATGTTACAACATCTCCTATTTGTAAATATTCTTTTGTTATATCTGTTTCTGTTTTTACTTCTAGTTTGTTGTTTCCAGTTGAATGTATAATTATAGAACTTTTTTGTTCGTTTGTTCCTTTTCCTTTTACTACAACTTGCATATTTACGTCTTCTTCTTTAATTGTTTTTACTCTTAATATGAAATTGTATTTTGCTGCAGATTTCGCTTCTATATCTCCAACGTTAAATGTTACTGTTCTGCTCTTTTCATCGTATTTTACATCTTCTGTTGATTGGTTTGCTCCTGCATATCCTTGTCTAAATGCTTCTATATATTCTACATTGTCTGGTAATTTTATTGTTGCTTTTACATTTTCTACTTTTTTATCTGTTGCATTAGTTATATTTGTATAATATTCTATTTTACTTCCTAATCCAACATTATCTTGTGTTGGCGTTGTGAATTGAATTATAAAGCTTGCTAAAGTTACATTTACTTCTGGTGTTGATACTTGTTCTGATTTTTCTAAGTTTCCTGCTGAAAGGCTTAAATCTAATTTAAATTTTCCTTCACGATTTGCTTTTATTGTAAATGTTACTTCTTTGCTTTCTTGTACTGCTAAGTTTCCTACAGAAAGGTCAAATGTTCTTATCTCTGGTTTTACTTCATATCTCTCTCCCATAGGCTCTTTTATATACTCTGCATAATCAACCATTTTTGGTAAATTTACAGTAACTTTTACGTTTTCTGCTGATACTTCTCCATCATTTTTTACTGTAATTTTATATTCCATTATATCTTCTGTTGAAGCTGTGCTTCCTACGTTAGCATATATTTCTGCTTTTAATTCTGGCCCTTTTCCTGTAGATACACCAACTGTTGGAGCCATTGTTTCTTTTGATATTGTTTGATTGCTTTCTTCTTCTTCATAATATACTGTATATGTACCAAATGCGTTTTCGTTATGTGATAAATTTGCTGGTACTTGTACATTGTATGCCATATCAAAAGCTGTTGCTTGTGGCATTACATAATTATTTAATACTATTAAATAAGATTTTATTTTTGAAGCATCACTTATAGTTTGTTGCCATCCATTTTGTGTATTATTTAAATCTGCTGTTGCTTCTCCATTTTCACTGTAGTAGATAGTAGCTATTGAGCTATCTATACCAGATATGTTAATACCTGTTGTTAAAACTGTATCTACTGTAGATCCTAATTCTGTTCCATCTGTTTTCTTGTTACCTTGGAATGGTATCCTTCCTAAAATTTTTGGATTCTTAATATCTTTTCCATAGTTATTTACTACTGTAGCTTTCATTGTCATGTTTTTAGATTCTTCTTTAATTCCTATCTTTCCAGCTTGTTCTTTATTTGGTAAAGAAACAACTTCTGCATTATCTGGAGAGAAGTTAGCTACACTGCTTAATAGTACTACTCCTTGTGGAGCGTATATGTTCATATTAACTTTTGAAATACCATCATTTTCGTATTGTATTGCTTTATTATTTGTTACTTTTAATATTGCATCTTTTGCTATATTAGCAGCTGTTTTTCTTAATGTTATGTCTGTATTTATTACTACATTAATACCTTTGCTTATATCTGTAACAAATTCTGTTTGATTTCCTTGTATTTTTATTCTAATTACTTTGTTTCCATTTGCGTCTGTTATAACGTCATATGAACTTATTTTTAGATTTTCATTATATAGTAAATTTATTGTTTTTATATCTAGTACTTCTATTTCACTTGGTAATGCAATTTCAAGTGTTGGATTTTCAAATAAGTCACATGTATAATCGTTTGACTTTAATATTGCTTTTATTTCTACATTTTCGTTTTTAGCAGTTGTTGTTAAGTTTGTATTGTTTATATAAAGTTCTGCTTTTGTTGATGTTTCATTTAACTTTGTTGTTTCTACTCTTGTTTCTAGTTGTTCTACTATATCATCTCTTATTACATTTCCAGATACTTCTGTATCTATTCTTTGTATATTTGTTACTGTAGCTCTATTTAAATCTGTTACACTTTTTATAGCTTTATTAATATTAAATGTTAATATTCCTTCTGCTATTGGTTTTGTTGTTTCTATTTTTATTGATGTAACTTCTTGGTTACTTATAGAAATTGTCATATTTCCATTTTCATCTACGCTAGTATTTTTATCTATTCCAGCTATTTTATTTCCATTTTGATCATATATTTGAATTATTCCATTTTGACCTAATACTTTATCGAATATAGCTTTACTAATAGATATACTTTTATAGTACATGTTATTTCCTACTTGTATTGTAGCTTCATTTGCTGTAACAAATTTTGCATTATTTTCAATTAATTCTAGTTTATCTACAGCATCTATATATGCTATATTAGCTGATATTGTAGATGCAAATTGTGTTTCGTATTTATTATTTGCGTACATATAACCTTTATATATTTCTTCTGTAGCAAATGGTGTAGAGTCAACTACTGTACTCATCTTATCTTTTAATTCTACATTTTTTTGAACATTTTCTGCAACTTCTTTTTTGTTTACATATGTATTTATTGTAGATTTAGCATTTAAAGTTACAACTGCTGGAGCAAAAGTAGTATCTTTGTATATATAAGTTATATAAAATTTATCTGCTCCTAATTTCCAATTAACTAGATTATTATTTTCTTTATTTTCTAAATTTATTTTTAATATTCCGGTGTCTTTGTTATAAGACCACATATCTTTTGTAAATTCTGTATTATTTGTAGCTATTGTATTTGCAAATATTCTAACTTCCTCTGGATTTTTATCTGCAATTTTTGGTACTGTAATTTCTATTTGTGTTTTTTCTACTGGAAGTGAATTTCCTTCTAGCATACTTGTTAATAGTGTTTGCATATACACATTTGTATTATAAACACCATATTTTATTACTTCTGCATTTAAAACAGCCTTTGGCTCTGCATTCCAGTTTAATCTAACATTTATATTAGATTTTACATTTTTTGCTTTTCCGTTTTCATCATAATATGTTCCTTCTAGCTTTAACTTTGTTTCTCTAGAGAAATATGTTAAATCCATATTATCGTTTCTTACAAAGTTAACAGGTACTTCTATTTCAATTTCTTTTCCACTTTCTATTTGATTTAGTGTAATTTCATTTTTGTCATAGTCTACAGATTTTATGTATTCTGTTTTAACAAAATTGTTGGAAATTGAAAAGTTTGGATTCTCTAGTGAAATTGTTGCTGTTTCTAAATATCCTGTATTCTTCACATTTACCTTTACATATAATTTTTGTTCTGAAGGCATTTCAACCTCTAAGCTATGCTTATTTGCTCCTTCTGCTTTAAAGTATGCATCAAATTCTACATTTTTGTTGTTTGATACAATACCTTGTTTTTCCAATTCTTCATAAGCAGCATAAACTGAATTTGTTAACGTAGACACATATGTCATAAGTAAACAAACTACGGTTATGGCTGCAATTAACTTATTAACAACCTTTTCTTTCATATTTTCCTCCTAAAAAATAATAATCCCATATATTATATATTATATACTTTTTTTCCTTATTTTTCAATGCTTTTCTAAGATTTGTCATATTTTTATGTAAATTCATTTTTTGACATCTTTTTCCCTAACGGATGCTCATATTTAAAAAATATTTCTTTATAGTAACAATTTATTACTTTTTTAATATAATATTATAATCAAGTTCATATATATTTTTAAGGGGTGATTTTATGGATAATTTAGATATGGCAAAATTAATGAATATGCTTTCTAAAGTAGATAAAAATGATCTGCAAAAAAGTATGGAAATTGCAAATAAAATAATGAAATCTGAAAACAAAGATGAAATTATAAAAAAATTGCAGGACAATTTAAATTAATCTTTGTATCTTAAAGTATGGGAGGTTATTATGAGCGATGATTTATCTGATCTAATAAAAAATTTTTCTAATAGTAATATTGATATGAATAAAATTAGTGACATTATAAATAATTTGAATTCTTCTGATAAGTCATCATCTTCTAATGACTCTTCAGCTTCTTCTGATTCTGGTGAACTACATAATAATATAGATATAAATACAATTCTAAAAATGAAAGAAATTATGGATAAAATGAATTCTAATCATAATGATAAACGTTCTAATTTATTACTTGCGTTAAAGCCATACCTTCGAAAAAGTAGGCAGTCTAAATTGGATCAGTATATGAAATTCTTAAATATGGCACCGTTATTGGAAATATTTAAAAATAATGGTGGTGATGATAAAAATGTATAATTTTCCTCCTCCTTATTCCAATTTTTATAAAAAATCTGTGAACAAGTCTAACTCTTCCAAAAATAAAATTATAAGTGAAAAAAATAATTATACAAATCACGAAGAAGTTAAAGATAATACTAATTCTGATATAGATTTTATTAATATTTTTGGTATAAAATTGTATTCAG
>UMBK01042353.1_pt1 | contig 14177 bp, 20 predicted proteins | sample 1963941 | NCBI WGS metagenome assembly UMBK01 (sample SAMEA4835939, study PRJEB28245) | human gut metagenome | biome: gut microbiome; material: fecal sample | place: Denmark | collected 2008 | reverse complement strand
CTTTGCTTCCGGCTGACGCGGGAAAGGGGCTGGCTTCGCCATCTGCTATGAGGGCAGATAGCGGTAGGCAGACACTTTTCTGCGGCAGTAGGACAGGCGGATTTTGTGACACCAAGGTGACACAAATGCAGGATTTTTGAAAAGAAAAATCCGACTGGCCGGAGAAGGAAGCAGAGGTATATACAGCCCTTGTCCAGCCGCAGCGATGCTCCTGTTTCAGCGCTTCTTTCGTTTCCCTTTGCCGTGGGTCATGGTCGTTTTCCCGCGTTGGCTGATGGGAGTTTTTAGGTGCTTGGACTTCTTGAGGATTCCAATCAGCGAAACAAACTCTTCTTTCGTGAGCGTGTCGTAATCAATACCCAGTGTTGCAAGGTACGCGCGGATTTTCTTTTCCTCGGAGCTTCCCTCAAAATGTACGGCCTCCATCAACTGCTTCTGCACAGCGGCGGCAGACAGGTCATCGTCTGCGGTCAGAGCATCTGTCCTGTGTTCCTCACGGATGTCCCGCAGGATATTGCTTAGATCGTCCGCAACGAGATGCCCGAAATATTCTTCCTCTTGTATCTGCGCCGCTTTCAGAGTATGGAGGTACAGATCGTTAGCTTCCTCGCCATGCTCCATCAGAACCATCTGGCGGGTAGCTTCCAGAACCGTATTCATATCCTTGATCCGCATATCTGCGATCCGGTCAACGTAAATCTCAGCATCCAGCATAAGCCGCTGGAAATCCTTGTGGCAGATCAGCTCCGACAGCAGCCGGTGGTTGAACTTGCCTGTTCTTAATACATCAATCGAAGCATCACTCAAATGCAGCTCATGCAGAGCTGTGTTTGGGTGATTTTTTGTTTCCGTCCGCCCCATCAGATAGTCGCAGGAAACACCGTAATAGTCAGCCAGCAGCAGAATGCTGTACGGGCTGATGTCCTTGCCGTTATCTGATTCATATTTGCCAAGTGCGGATTTCGAGATGCCCACTTCGGCGGCAAGCTGCTCCAAGGTCAGCTTTCGTTCTACTCGTAAATCTTTCAATCTCTCTCCGATTGTCAGCTTGACTTGCATACAGCAGCCTCCTTTTTCATTTTTCTGTATTATATCATGTCTTTCCGTTTTGTGTCTCAAAGCGTGGAAAATTTCAACTTCTACCCCACTTTTCCTGCCTCTCGGATATACGGGAAAGAGCCTGTTTTCTTACTAAAATTTAGACGTAAACCACGCAGCACCTTGAAAATTTCATGATCGTCCGATGAGGATATGCTTCCGGAGAAGTATCGCATTCAGCGTACCAAGGAAGGGACAACGCCAGGGTAAGGACTCGGGCAGGAACGGCATCGGGTAGAACGGCGAAGTTCAATTATTTTACAGGAGGAAACAGGTATGGATTTATTTACACAAATCAAGATGGCAGTTTCCGTGAAAGAGGCTGCCGAATACTACGGATTGGAAGTAAATCGTGGCAACATGGTCTGCTGCCCCTTCCACGCCGACCGTACACCCAGTATGAAGCTGAATGAGGATTACTTCTATTGCTTCGGGTGCGGAGCCCACGGCGATGTGATCGACCTTGTGGTAAAGCTGTTCAACCTGAGCAGCTATGACGCAGCGAAAAAGCTGGCGTATGACTTTGGGATTGACCCGGACAAGCCCCCGGCTGCGGCAGCGCTGCGGAAACCGAAATATCCGCTGGCAAAGGCGTTCCAGAATGAGACGCTGCATTGTCAGCGGATATTGTGCGATTATCTGCATCTTTTGGCGCATTGGAAGGTGCAATACGCGCCCAAAACGCCGGATGATACTCTTGATGACCACTTTGTGAAAGCCTGCCAGATGCTCGATTATATCGAGGATCTGACAGATATTTTAACCTTTGCGGAGTTGGAGGTTCGCGTGAAAACCGTGGATATGCTTCAAAAGGACGGCATGATTGACCGGCTGGAAGAACGCCTGAAACGGACGGAAAAGGAGGTGGATGCCCGTGACGAAACGGAAATCGGCTAATTTAGACGCGCCCATATGGTTTGATGGCACAAATATCAATGAGGCGCTGTTCTGTGATGAATTTCTGAGCAGCAGGAAAATCATCTTTGCCAATGGCGCTTTCTTCACGCCGGATGGCAGGGTGACCGACGATCTGCCGCTTCGTGGCGAAATCTATGAGAAACTGAAATGCTGCGCCGTGAACAATATCCCCCGCAAAATCACCAACATTCTGGAAGTGATGAAGCTGGCGGCTCATGTGGAGGACTTTGCACCGGAAGCAGATAGAATCCATCTGGCAAACGGTACTTTGAAGCTGGACGGCAGCTTTACCGAGGGCAGACCGAACATTGTGCGGAGCAGACTGCCGGTGGCATACCGCCCTGACGCACCGGCTCCCGTCCGGTGGCTTTCTTTTCTGGATGAGCTTCTCTATACAGAGGACATTCCAACCTTACAGGAGTTTATTGGCTATTGCCTGATTCCCAGCAATAAGGGGCAACGCATGATGGTGATTAAGGGAAACGGTGGTGAAGGAAAATCACAGATCGGTGCTGTGCTGGTTGCGCTTCTCGGCAGCAACATGAAGGATGGCAGCATCGGCAAAATTTCTGAAAACCGCTTTGCCCGCGCCGACCTGGAACACATTCTGCTGTGCGTGGATGCGCCGAATGGCGTACTGGCTTCGCTTTTTTATTATCTAATTATGGAGGGAATTTGAATATGAGTGTACGCAATGAAATCAAGGCGCAGATCATTCGTGCCGGTTTTACGATGCAGGAGGTTGTTGATCTGTTGCATGATGAATATGGCTGGTCGGACAGTGTTTCCAATCTGTCCGCAAAATTGCAAAGGGAGAGCATCCGCTACAAGGAGGTCGTGGAACTGGCCGACGTGCTGGACTGCGACATCGTGTGGGTGAAGCGAGGGGAGCGCCGATGAAAGCACAGTACGCCATTCTCCGCTTTGCCAAGTACAAGGGGCCGGAAATCGGCCACATCGAGTCCCACAACGAGCGTACCAAGGAGAAGTACGCCAGCAACCCCGACGTGGACACGGCGCGCAGCCACCTCAATTTCCATCTGGTGACGCCGCAGCGCAAATACCGCGCCGAGGCGGAAAAGCAGATCGCGGAGGCAGGCTGCCGCACGCGGTCGGACAGCGTACGCGTGGTGGAGGCGCTGGTGACTGCCAGCCCGGAGTTCTTTAAGGGCAAGAAAAAGGGCGAAATCAAGGCCTATTTTCAGGAGGCGCTGGATTTTATCCGGGAACACCAGGATCCCAAAACCATTATATCCGCCGTGGTGCATATGGACGAGAAAACGCCCCATATGCACCTTTGCTTTGTCCCGCTGACAGCGGACAAGCGGCTCTCCGCCAAGGAAATCGTCGGCAACAAGAAGAAGCTGACGCAGTGGCAGGACAGGTTCTGGGAGCACATGGTCAAAAAATACCCCGATCTGGAGCGCGGCGAGAGTGCCAGCGAAACCGGGCGCGACCATATCCCGCCGCGGCTGTTCAAGGAGGCTGTCCATCTGAACCGGATGAAGGAGCAGATACTGAAACTGATGACAGATACCAATCTTCTTAATAAAAAATCGAAAATGGAAGAACTGGAGGCATTGTTGGACAAATATGTTCCGGCAACAGAAGCTCTGCGGACGAAGCTAAGAAAGTATGATAAGGCGTACAAAGCGCTTTCTGATGAGAACAGCGCACTGGAAGCGGAATTACAAACAGCAAAAGATGCCAGCAAGGAAAAGATTGCGGACAGACTGAAATACGGAAAAACGGAGCAGGAGCTTTGTGAGCTTCATGCTCTGATAGACAACATACCACCGGAAATTGTAGCTGCTTATAGGAGAAAAACAACAGGATTGCAAAACGAACGTTGAGGATAGCTTATGAACAATGAATTGATGAGAGACGAAAACTTCATTCGTTGTTCTACGATGATCGCCGAACTGCTGATGAAGTATAAATCTATGGAAACAGAAGAAGACCAAGAGGGCTGGATGCAAGAAGGGGCATCCAGCCCTCTTCTTTTTTTACTGCGGCTATTGAAAAGTTTTCTGTCATCGTTTATACTGTTTGAAGTAGATGTTTATTACTGACAAAACAGAATGAAGGAGGTACCGTCCATGGAAAATGCATACATATATACACGTGTTTCAACTTTGATACAGGTGGACGGTTTTTCTCTTGAGGCACAGGAAGCAGAAATTAGAGCTTTTGCGGAAGCACGCAAGATCAATATTGTCGGGAAATATACGGATGAAGGTAAATCCGGAAAGAATGCCGAGCATCGTCCTGCCTTTACGCAGATGATGGAGGATATTCGGAGCAAGAAGGACAACATTCGTTATGTTCTTGTTTTTAAGCTTTCCCGTTTTGCCAGAAATACCAGTGACACCGCAAAGTACCTTCAGGAGCTTTCAAGCTATGGAATTGGTCTTTTGGGGATCAAGGACGGGATCGACACTTCAACCGTTACCGGCAAGATGATTGCAAATATTATGGGAGCTGTCGCGGAAGTCGAGCTTGAGAACATTCATGAACAGACGCTTGCCGGTAGACAGCAAAAAGCCAGAAACGGTCTCTGGAACGGAGCGCAGGCCCCGTTTGGATATTCTTTGAAGGATAAAAAACTAATGATATATCAGAAAGAAGCGGAAACGGTCAAGGAAATTTTCCGGCTCTACACAGAGGAAGGGCAGAGCATCAGCTACATTGCAAAGAAACTTAATGATGAAAACATCCAGCGTGAGCAGCGCGGAAATGTAAAAATCTCTGGCTTTACAGACAGAACCGTTCGTATCATTCTCAGTAATCCGGTTTATGCAGGCATGATTTCCTACGGTCGCCGCCATACGGTAAAGGTTGAGGGAAAGAACAACGAAACGAAGGTCGTGAAGCAAGACGATGAAAGCAAGATTATCCTTGTGGATGGCGTGCATGAACCGATTGTCAGCAAGGAGACTTTTGCAAAAGCAGCAGAGCGGCTGAAAAAGAATGTTGCCCATCGAAAAACCCGAAGTGACAGTACGACCGTTTATCCACTGACCGGCCTGATCAGATGTCCAGACTGCGGAAAAAACATCTTTGGTTATACTGCGCCGCCAAGAAAAAAGAAAAACGGAAAGGAAGGTTATTATCCGAGATATATTTCCTATCGGTGCATATCCGGAAGAGATAGAAACGGGATCAACTGTTCTCTTGCCAACAAGTATTACAGCGGCACCAAACTGGAAACCGAGGTGAAAGAGGTTATATCCTCCATGGTGACAATCCCGGAGTTTGTAGAGCTTATTTCTCAAAAGATTGATATTCAGACAGATGTAAATTCTCTGCGGAAGAAGCGGGCAGCCATTCAAAATGAAATCACGAAATATAACGGCAATCTGCTCCAGACTGAAAAGAGACTGACGGAGCTTGACATTGCGGACAGGCACTATCAAAATAAGGTAGACAGTTTAAACCGCATTCTGGATGACCTGTATGAAAAGATCGAGGATGCACAGACAAGACTTGATGAAGTAAATCAGGAAATCACTATGGTTGAAAAATCTGCCATGACGAAGAAATCCATCTTTGAAATGCTGGAAGGCTTCAGCAAGTACTACGATGTCATGTCGCCGGAGGATAAAAAGGCATTGTTGCAGGCTATGGTTTCGTTTATAGAGCTGTATCCGGAAAAGCGGGATGACAAGCATCTGATAAAGACGATACATTTCACCTTCCCTGTTACCTACGATGGTGAAAGCGGAGCGTTATTTGTCAGAACTAATGAACAGCAAGTTGAGACGGTCTGTTTGATGTCTAGAAAAGAGAAATAAATAGCGAAAAGTAGCGTATTTACAGGATTTTTTGAGATTAGGCAATAGCTCATGAAAGTCCGTATTTCTTATATTGAAATATATTTACTGTAAAAACGGTCAGAGGGTTTAGGCTGTTGATTAGATGTTATGAAAAAAGCGTTAAGCATGAATCAGTAAATACAAGGAGGAATTAATATGGATTGGGCTATATTGATATTTGAAATTTTATTGGCGGTTGCAGTGTTTTTAATTGGTTTGTTTGTCAAAAATTATCTTCCTTATACATGGATGAAAAAGGTAAGAATTTAGCAACTAAAGAAGACATAGAAGAAATTACAAGAAAGACCGAGGAAGTCCAGCAAGAGTTCCGTGAAGGATTTGAGCTTTTTTCAAATGATGTAAAGTTCAAATATATCCAATCTTCCAAAGAAATTATTGCTAGAAAGAAAAAGAGTATCAAGCATCTTTCAGGAAGAGATTGACGAAGAACAACAGCGTATTAATGAAGCAGAAAGACTTATAAAAGAGCTAGATGAAAAGACTAAAAGTCAAGAGGAGGAATAGTATGGCTCAGAATTGGGATTATGCAGAATTATCAAAAGCTGCAAAAGCAGCAGGAGGCCCAGAAAAGTATGTTGAAATGCTGGAGCTTGTAAGCAAAGAGGCAGGTAAAATGGAGATGCTGCCTTGGCTTGGAGTAGCGGCAGTTGGTGCTTCATTATTGACTGCGGCAACTATTAAAGTTGTTGACTATTTCAAATCGAGAAAGAAGAACAACGAAACCGAAATAGAAAAAGCAAAAGCAGAAATCATAAATGGTATTAAAGAATATGATGCTGCACATCCAGATGAAAAAGGAGGTAGCGAAGATGAGTGAAAGATTTCCGGGAATTGATTGGTACTGTGACCGTTGTAATGCTTATTTGAATGACCAACCGGGATTTGATGACCATCATTATGTGTGGAAGTGTACCGAATGCGGTCATAAGAATAGTATTTCCGCTGATGATATTTATGAATCAGAAGAAGACTTTAGAAACTATAACAAATAATTTAAGGGAGCGAAAAGATGACTAGAGAAGAGTTAAAAGAACAGATTGATGAGCTTATGCGACAGTATGCTGATGAAGAAATTGATGGAGCTACATACGCACAAAAGATGATGGAGTTAACTTCATCTGCTCAGAACGATAACGATTAAACTTGATTATTCGATAATGTGCTGAGATGGTGAAACTATGCCTTATAATTACAAGGGTGATTTGTACAAAAGAGAAATTGTAAAAAAACTGCAGGATGTGGGACTAGATGTTAAAAGCGTAAATGCTCTAAACAAAATCATGGAAAAAATGGGATTGCTTATTCATTACGGCAATGGTTGGGGCACAACGGATGCCGGCGCTAAGTTTTCGATGTGGCATAAAGGTGTATTAAATTCCGACTCATGGCACCCGGAACTCGTTGATGAAATTGCAAAGTTCTTAAAGAAATAAATAGTTGAAAAATGCCTCACGGCTGGATTTAAAACCAGCTGTGAGGCATTTGTGCGTCTATGCTTATCTTTCAACATCGACCTTGAGTCCGGATTTCAATTCAACCGTGCAATGGTCCTCCCAGACAATGATCCGCTCAAGCCATCGTTTCACCAGGGTCTCACCGAAGGCCTCTAAGCGAGCAGGGGACTGTTTGATGAAAGTCCTGCAGCTCATGGATGCGGGCAATCTGTGCGTCTCTGGCAGCAGTATTGACCGTACATTTCTCTCGCTGTTCCCGGAGTTTGAAGATCTGGTCGGCAATCTCGTCGTAAAAGTCCTGCAAGAAGTAAATCAGCATAAACTAACGATCCAGTTACGCCTTTTAAAGATAATGAACGATACAGCAAGCCTGAACAATTCCTCCGTGGTAAGCAATGTATACACACCAACAATTCCCCACTTGAATACATATGCTGCAAGCAGGCACAGTGGAATTCCGATACACCATGTGCCAATAATATCAATAATCATAATGGTTTTTGTGTTGCCGCCACTTCTTATAATGCCTCCGCCAAGGATCATATTTTCCACCTTGACCGGAGCATACAGGGCAAATACGATGAGCAGCGTCTTTCCAAGCTCTTTTACGCTGTCATCAACACGATATAATCCGGTATATGCTCCAGCCAAAAGAATGAGCAAAGCTGATACTGTTACTCCACCCAATAAGCCTGCATACATAATCTTCTTTGATTCTGCGTAAGCCTCATTATATTCTTTCCTACCAAGCCTTTTGCCGATCATCACACCGGCAGCCGCAGACAATCCACTGAGTGCCCCTACGATAAGCCCTTGTATCGGACTGGTAAGTGTATAGGCTGCAAGGTTTGATGTGCCAAGATGTCCATAAACAGCAGACTCTACATTTTGCCCGAGACTCCATAAAAACTTACTGATCAGAATCGGCATAATCATTATCAGATAATCCCTGATTGTGATTTTTTTAAAATGTAGAGACAATACCGGTTTATCTCCATCTTTTTTGATACATAAGACAAATCCGATAACAATAAATACAAGATTAAACAACTGCGAAATAAGTGTGGCAATCGCAGCTCCCTTTATTGCCATACAGGGAAATCCAAATTTTCCAAATATCAGCAGATAGTTCAGTCCTGTGTTTACAATAACTGCTCCAAAGCTTGCCAGAAATGGTATCGTGGCATATTCCTTACAGCGCAGCCATGAGGATAAAATATTGCTGACAGCCATTGGAATATAAGAAAGCGCTACGATTCTAAAATAAACCGTACCAGTATTTACAATACTCATATCTTTCGTATACAGTCCAAGAATCTGCGACGGAAAAACTCCAGCTGCAAGCAGGAACAATACTGACATTATAATTCCGCAGATGAGGCTCACATCAAAACTGCACCATGCCTCTTTGCTTTCTTCCGCACCAATAAACTGAGCAATTAATATCCCGGCAACCGTGCTTACTGCACCAATCATCACTGAAAAAATCAGTGAAAAATTACCGCATAATCCAACTGCCGATATATTTGTTTCACCTAACTGCCCGATCATGATCTGGTCAACAATTGAAAATGATGACTGCAGCATACTTTGCAATGTGACAGGAATTGCTATTTTACACAACGATTTCAAAAACTTTGACATTATAATTTCCTCGTACTTTCCCCTTTTATTAAATCAACCGGCAACACGATTTGTGGCTTATATTCTGTTCCATCGCGCATTGCCTCCAGACATTCAATTGCCGTTTTCGCCCTTAAGTTTGCTTCCTGATGAATCGTTGTGAGGGAAGGATTACTTTCCTTACTTGCCATGCTACTAAGACCTAACGTATCTGCAACATCTACGATTCTAATCCTGTTCTGTGGCATTATGATTATATGGTACATGATAAATGTGAAATTTACAAAGGTTAAGCGCGTAACCCTCTACAAAATTAGCATTCGATTTTTGTGACGTTTTACTAATGTATTACGCATTTTCAGCAATCTGAATACACATGAAAGCTACTTATGGACATAAGGCAACACCGCACAATTCCCGCCTTACGGCTTAAGCACCGCTCCGGCGGCTGCGGCACGGCATCTGCGTTGCCAAAATGCTCGATAATACACAAAGTATTATCTGCGCTTTTGGCTTAGCAGCTGCCGCACCTCGCTCGCCGTATCGGCACTTAGAATTATGCGGTATTGCCCTAAAAATGACAGGCAGTTTTTTTTCACCGTGAAGGAAAGATTCCATCATGGGTTAATCATTTATGACATTCTTATTTTAATAGGTAAGACAAAAAGTAAAAATAATTGATAGTATTGTGCATAAGGGCCGTTCACAGTAGCGGCATGAAAGATGGAGCGCACAAATACATTGTGACTGGCGTGCAAAAGAACAGTGGGCCAAAAGCTGTGCGCTTTCAGGCAGAGGGCGTTGACAGGGAAAGTAAAGCCCATGACCATAACGAAAAAACAGAGAAGCGAGCAATGAACAAAAATAGCGGCTAAAGTGACAAGTGTAAAAACCTGGCAGCTGGTGCCCCTCTTGACAAAAGAGAAAGCTGTGATAAAATAGTTCAAAAATGAACAAAATACAGAAAGGAGAATGCGAAATGCAGCTGGTCAACCCGCTGGAGCAACAGAACGCGGTAAAAACGTTATATTCTGAATTTGTCAGCCCGGTGTGCGCTAAATATGGCTTAACGCGCATTGAGCTGGATATTTTGCTGTTTTTAGCGAACAACACCCGCTATGATACGGCAACCGATATTGTGGAGGTTCGTTTTTTAGCAAAATCTCAGGTGTCGGCGGCAATCAAAAATCTGGAAGCCCGCGGCTGCCTGCGGCGGGAATACCAGTTGGAAAATCGCAAAACCGCCCACCTGCGCCTGTGTGACCCCGCGCAGCCGATGATAGCGGCCGGGCGCAGCGCACAGGAACAGTTTGGCGCGGCGCTGTTGGATGGATTTACCCCCGAAGAGCTGGAGCATATGCAGCGCAGCATGGAGCGCATCCGCAAAAACGTGGAAAAGTATCTGGAGGATAAAAACAATGACAATGTTGATTAAATTTATCGTGTGCTTTATTGCCGGCATCGGCGCGGGCCTTGGCACCGGCTTTGCCGGCATGAGCGCGGCGGCGGTCATCAGCCCGATGCTCATTACCTTTTTGGATATGCCCGCTTACGAGGCTGTGGGCATTGCACTGGCCAGCGATGTGTTGGCCAGCGCGGTCAGCGCTTATACCTATGGCAAAAACAAAAATCTGGACATCCGCAACGGCGTTGTGATGATGGTATCGGTTTTGTGCTTTACCATGGTGGGCAGCTGGATCGCCAGCCAGGTGCCCAACAGCACGATGGGCAGTTTCTCGGTATTTATGACATTCCTGCTCGGCGTTAAGTTTATTGTAAAGCCGGTTATGACCACCAAGAACGCAATGGAAGCGGTAGACCCCAAAAAGCGGTTTGTACAGTCGGTGATCTGTGGTGTGATGATCGGCTTTATCTGCGGGTTTATCGGTGCAGGCGGCGGCATGATGATGCTGTTGATCCTGACCAGTGTGCTGGGGTATGAGCTGAAAACCGCTGTGGGTACCAGCGTGTTCATTATGACCTTTACAGCCTTTACCGGTGCCGTCAGCCACTTTGCCATCGGCGGTATGCCGAACCTGTGGTGCCTGGTGTTCTGTGTGGGGTCCACGCTGTTGTGGGCGCGCATTGCCGCACGCTTCGCCAACAAGGCCAGCCCCGCCACCCTGAACCGCGCCACCGGCGTTGTGCTGGTTGTGCTGGGGGTGGCGATTATGGGGGTAAACTACATTAAATAATTAGGAATGAGTAATTAGAAATTAGCAATGAAAGGAAAAAGCGCACAGCGCCGATAGATCGGGCGCTGTGCGCTTTTTTATATCGTTTAGTAAATGGATTACTGGACGTCGGAGGAAGAGTCGTCGGAGGAAGCTTCGGTGGATTCTTCGGCTTTCTCGGTGGGGTCTTCGGGCAGGGGCTCGTTATCTTTGGCGAGGGCGGCGTTCAGTTCGTCTTCGCGCATCTTGTTGATGGTGCTTTCAATGGTAAAGCACTTGTTCAGCGGCTGGTAGATGCACAGCAGGGCAGGAAGCATCGGCAGCCAGAAGTTGGTGAACGGCAAAATGATCGTCGTCAGCGGGAAGAACAGCAAAATGGCGCCCCAATACACGGCTTTGATGGCGATGGCACCCAGGCTGCGGGGCAAGTAGCCCAAGAACAGCAGCAGGCTGTTTTTCAAAATGCCGTACAGCGGCAGATCCAGCAGGGCAATCTGCGGCCAGATGTAACTTTCCAAGCCCAGCGTTACCACAAAGCTTAGGATCAGCAGCACCCAGGTAACAATACCGGCGCTAATGACCGACATGTGGAACAGGGTAAAGATCTGCATCGAAAGCACCAGACCGGTCAGCATGCCGGGAACCAGGCTTTCCCTGGCGTTGCGCTTCCACACGCGGCGGTAGGTTTCCCACCAGTAGCCAGGTTCATCGCGCAGGCTGCGCAGCACGGTATCAGCCATGGCGCTCAGCTCCGGGCCTGCGATCAGACCGCCGATGATACCGGCCAGCAGCATGAACAGCAGCGCGTGCGTTTCAACGGCAAAAAACATACCGATAATAAAAGGCAGGCAGCCCAGGAAAGCCAGGAAACCGGCGCGGAAAAAGTTCCACATATCGCGGCCCATAATTTCGGCCAGGCGGGCAACACCCTTTTTGCGCGGGGCGTCCGGGCGCACGCCCGGTCCGGGACGGGTAAAGCGGTCAGAAGAGAAAAAAAGTCCCATGGCGGTAGAATCTCCTTTGTTTTAACAAGCACTGCGCTTGAAATATACTTATTTATTATATCAGTGTTGGCGGCCAAGAGCAACAAAAAAATGCGGGTGGGGTGTGGGCGGTATGCCGCGGTGATATGTAAAATCTGGTTTTAATCTTTACAAATCATTACAAAACAAGTACAATAAATCTATACGTTGCCCGGAGCTTTGGACCGGGCAGGATTTTATCCATCCAGCTGTATGAGCAGAAAAGAGGACCCAGCCGATGAAACGTAATATCCTTTGCACTCTGGCCGTTATGGCAGCTTGTGCGATCCTGGTTGCCTGCGGCAAAACCGATGATCAAATCTCGCCCATTACGCCGGAATCCAACGCCGCCAGCAGCGAGGCCGAGGCTACCCCGGAACCCACCCCGACCCTGCCCCCGTATGAAGCCAACGTGCTGACCGGCGAGGCTAAAGGCGAAAATTATCCCGAGGGCCAGCGCATTACCGCCCTTATGGTGAACAACCTTGTGGACGCCCGCCCGCAGCGTGGCCTTTCCAAGGCGCAGATGCTGTTTGAAATCAAGGTGGAAGGCGGCATCACCCGCTTTATGCCGGTGTTCAATGATTACCACGATATTGATGAGATTGGCCCCATCCGTTCCGGCCGTGACCAGTTCTTCCAGCTGATCCTGCCCTGGCAGGCCCTGTATATCCACGAAGGCGAGTCTATTGTCATGCAGCAGTACGCCCTGGATTATGATTACGGCCTGCTGAACAACAACAATGGTGCTTCCGGCTACCGTGATTACAACCGTGTGAACTGGCGCGGCCTGAGCTATGGCAACGGCCTGGCACTGGAACACACGATGTACACCAGCGGCGAAAACATTGAAAAGTATATCACCAACAACAATGTGGATATGAACCGCACCTACAATTCCACTTTCTTTAACTTTGTGGATTACCGCCAGGATAACCCGGTGCGCGACCTGACCCAGTCCCAGGATTCCCAACTGACCACCAAGGACGGTCCGGTGGTGAAGGACGGCGAATATGTGGAGATCAGCCACAGCCAGTCCTACAAGACCCGTTTCCTGTACGATACCACCAACAACGTCTACCTGATGCAGCAGAACTTCTCCGGCAACTGGCGTGATACCATTGACGAAGAGTACAACGATTATCAGCTGCAATTCCCCAATGTGATCGTTCTGTTCACCGATATTCACACCTACCCCGGCCACGAAGCCAAGGACCTGCAGTATGTAGAATACAGCTGGGGCGGCATCGGCTATTACTTCTATGGCGGCAAGTGCGAAAAGATCTACTGGCAGAAGGGTACCCCGCTGGAAGCCCTGCGCCTGTACTATCTGGACGAAAACGGCCAGTGCAGCGATACCCCCTGCGAGATCAATATTGGCAAGAGCTATGTGACCATTGTGGATGTGGACGAAGCCATCAACCTGAAGGTGGGCAACCTGGCCGACTTTGACCTGGATGCCGCAACGGTAAGCGCTTCCAACACTTCCATTGATGCCGACGCCAAGGCGGGTGAAAGCCTGGGGGCTTCCACCACCGACCTGGTCAGCGCAGCGCGCAACAACCAGGCTGTGGGCAACACCGAAAGCAATACCCAGAGCACCACCCAGAGCAGCACCACCACCAATACCAGCAATGACAGCCAGAGCGCGGAGTCTGCCCCCCAGCAGGACAACACCCCGCAGCAGGATACCGCCGACCAGAGCAGCGCAGATGACACCGCCAGCGATGACAGCGGTGAGGATATCCCCTGGGCAGACTGAGCGTGACGCCGGAGCGCCACGCTCCTGTACCTCTCCTTTGAAACTACCCTATCGCAAAAAAAAAGCATGTTCTAATGCCTTTTTTTGCTCGCGAGGTATTCCAAGCGTTGGCGCATGTCTGCCGCTTGGAATGGCTTTTAGAATTTTTTTCGACAGTCTAAAGTGCCCGCCCGCAGGGCGGGTACTTTTTTATAACAGGAGTCTGTATGACTGAGCGTTCAAACAAGAAGAAATACCCCCTGTGTGCCGCAGCCCTGGCGCTGGCTGTGCTGCTGGCAGGCTGCGCCCCG
>UMBK01011277.1_pt1 | contig 14200 bp, 10 predicted proteins | sample 1963941 | NCBI WGS metagenome assembly UMBK01 (sample SAMEA4835939, study PRJEB28245) | human gut metagenome | biome: gut microbiome; material: fecal sample | place: Denmark | collected 2008 | reverse complement strand
TAATATGTTGGAATCGACAAATATTTGTCGATTCTATCTTGAAATATCCATAATGTTAGACATCCGTTTTTTATGCTGTACACAACATAGCAACCTTCAAGAAAGTATGGACTACGAACAATTCCATTCTCATTATCTAATTCATTAAGAATATCCATATGAAATTGAGTAAATTTCATATAAGATTTATCCATTGTATCAATGAATGTTTTTGAAAAAATCACCAAATTACGACAATTCCCTTTTATCTTAGATAATTCTCTAATTGCATTTTCTCTATCAGAATCGACAACACTCCCTACTTTACTATACCAATTAAGAATGCTTTGAGGTAAGTCTCTATTATCGAGATTGAACAAATATCGAAATAATGTGATGTCGTTTATGCTTTTATTATTCTTCATTAGAACTGAATTTAAAGTTATTCTCAGATATAAAATATAAATCTAAAAATTTAATACTTCTGTTTCCCTGGAATCACTCCACGCACGCCACCTTTCGGATTCTCCACATCCCCTTTATATCGAGGAATCAAATGCATATGGACATGAAATACCGACTGACCAGCAGCTTTATTGACATTGATTCCTATATTGTATCCGTCCGGATGGTATCGTTCATCTACTTTTTGTTTCACATACTGAAGCATTACATTCATTGCTTCACGTTCATGATTCGTCAAATCAAAATATGATGCCACATGACGTTTGGGAATTATCAAAGCATGACCGGGAGATACAGGATAACCATCGTAAAACGCAACACACGTTGCCGTCTCACAGATTACTTCTACTCTACGAGACAAGCGACAGAAAGGACATTTTTCATCTTCTTGTCGTGGAAGTCTGTTGAAATGATTGTATTGATAAATTTCATAACTAGAATTACAATCCAGACTTAAAAAGGGTAAACGGACATTACATTGATAGGTGTATTCCCGATAAATTGCATGAAGCCTGAAACCTTCTTCTTTTAGATCACGCCGTACTGCAAAATAGGCTGTACCTTTTGGTGAAAGAAGATTGGATACATTCATCATCACTTCAGCCTGAGCATACGGTTCTAGCACATTCAATACATATACACAAAATATGGTGTCGAATTTGCCCTCTGGATATTCTATGCGATAATAATAATCATATCCAGTAATATCATATCCACGCTGTTTCAATTCGTCCGTATCATACCCGAAACCACAACCGAAATCAAGAATACGCCCTTTCAATAAGGAATGTTGTAGAAGATAACGGACAGGAACAGACAGGTCTGTGCGTTTAATGGCGGTTAGGTATGGGTGGTTTATTTTTTCGATTGTCATAATTTCTAATATTTCCAAATTTCAAATCCCATATTCAAAGCAATCTGATGCATAGGCGTGAACGTCTGGAAGAAACAATCCAACAAATGTTCTCTGTCCATAGAAACGATTTCTTGTGGTGTATGTCCCAAAGAAAGATAGTCTTCCAACAACTTTTCTTGCTTGCCCTCATGCAGAATGATACCTAAAGCGGCTTGATGAGCTGTTGCCAGTTTCGGAAGGTACAGATTCAAATCGGGTAACTTATTGCTCTTGGAACTGTTGATGCTCGGGTCGGCTGGCATCAGGTTCCAAAGCAGGTCATGAGAGACGAAACTCCAGGGAATGAAATGGTCTAAATCATACATACGTTCCTCCAATAAGTTTCTGGTATACGGGCATCGAACTTCCAATCCATGTTTTATGGCGGTATTCCAGAATTTATGCTGGGCAGACAACGAGTTTCGCACTTCTTGCTTCACTAACTTAGTGGGTATAGCCGGCACATTCGGATTTCTCGTCTGCAAGAAGCCTGCCAGTCCCCAATAGGCAAAAGCACCCAGAATATCGTAATTTTCTTTCAGATAATCCAACCATGCAGGATTCATTTCTATCCATAACGTCCCATTCTGCTTTTCTAATTTATAAATGCAACCGTTCTCGAACGATTGGGAACGGACAACCGTCTGGCGGTCATCGGACGTATCAATCCAAGGACGCAGGAAGCGGAAGGGGACGTTCATTTGCAGGAAATTCAACTGCCTCCGGACATTTATACTTTGTATAAGCTCATGCAATAAATTTGTCAAATCCCGGATACTGATATTAATGGGAATATTATATTCCTTTTGCAAAGCCCATATTGCTTCGTAAAGGGATTCTGACTTCCCGAACGAGAGACGAAAATAGACTACAGGATACCAGGCGTTCGCCACCATCATAATCATAATCTCCCATACATTCATCCTCGTTTTCCCGTGCTTTACGCACAGGTCAAGGATACCGAGAAACCAATAATATTTATAGGTCGCCACGGTCTTGTCGAATACTCTGTTCAGATATTTGGTTGTCAATATGTTAGACTGAGGTAGTTGCATATCAAAAGTTTTAATCGTCTTGCTTTACAAGTCTCTTCATAACTTACTCTTTTTTGGATGCTCTTTCTCGTTTCTTAAGGTTCAAATCCTGCAATGCTTTTCCTATTACATCTTCTTTTGCAAGCAGAAGAATATCATCATCCAGCTGAAGTGCATAAAGCACCCTAAGATAAATACCAATTGCCACTGTCGGTGTGCCTTTCTCGATGCGTGAAACAGTAAGAGGCGAACAGGTAGCACGTTCGGCAATCTGAGCGATACTAAGGTTTCTACGCAATCGTGCAAGTCTGATTTGTTCTCCCACAATTTGCATCTTCTGCTCCAATTTTCTTGGCAATTTGGTACCCATTGTACTTTTTGTCATAACTCAATATATCATATAATATACAAATATATCGGTTTTACTTTATTTTATGATGCGTTACAGGAATTAATTTTCGAATTTACTCTTACCGTAATCTGCGGACTACATCATTGGACGTTAAGATATTAAATACTATTATATTATTCATAGAGTTCGTATTTCACCTATAATAAACAATATATTGTTTATTACTAGAAAGCGAAACTCATTATGATTGTACAACCTTTGCCCTGATATTTATACAAAGACAACACTAATCAGTAAAATACTACAATAAATGTATATACACTTTTTGTTGCAACAGTTTTTGTAGTTACATTTTATGTATTATATTTGTGTTGGAAATCAAAAAATAGAGCGTTATGGAAACTCCGTTTATATTTGGAAAGATTGCTACCAAGAAGAATTTTACCGACCGAGAGAAAGAAAGAAACAACCGACTTAGTTCAGAACTTTACGTCGTTAATCAACACGATTATTATCTCTCCTCGCCGCTGGGGGAAGAGTTCTCTTGTAAATAAGGCTGCAAAGTTAGCGATGGCGCAAGACAGTAACCTCCGGATTTGCCATATCGACCTTTTCAATGTGCGTAGTGAGGAACATTTCTATTCGCTGCTTGCCCAAAAGGTAATTGCCGCTACTTCCACAAAATGGGAGGAGGCAATCGAGAGTGCGAAGAGTTTCTTTTCGCATCTTGTTCCCAAGATTTCAATCGGTACAGACCCTACTAACGAGGTTTCAATCGACTTTGATTGGGAGGAGGTAAAGCGAAATCCTGATGAAGTGCTCAATCTTGCTGAAAAAATTGCCAGGAAGAAAGGGCTGAAAATCGTGATTTGCATAGATGAGTTCCAAAATATCGCGGAATTTACCGACCCAGACTACTTCCAGAAAAAGTTGCGTTCACATTGGCAGCTGCACCAGAGTGTAGCCTATTGTCTTTATGGCAGCAAGCGCCACATGATGATGGAAGTGTTTACCGACTCCTCCAAGCCATTCTACAAGTTCGGCAATCTGATGTTTCTCAATAAGATTGAGACACCTTGCCTCGTGGAATTTTTCAAGAGTCGTTTCGCTGATACCGGCAAGAACATCAGCGATGAAGCAAGCCATTTGATTGCAAAGCTTGTAGATAACCATCCATACTACGCACAACAGCTGGCACAGCTTTCATGGCTCAGAACAAAGGATGTATGCACCGTTGAGATCGTGCGTGAGGCACACACAGCATTGGTGGAGCAGTTAAGTCTGTTGTTTGTAACAATCACCGAAATGCTGACCACACAGCAACTGAACTACCTCAAGGCTCTTATAGCTGGAGAAAAGGCCATCAGTTCGACCAAAGTGATGCATCGCTATCAAATCTCTTCAACGACCTCAATCTCCCGCTCAAAGGCTGCCCTTATCAAAAATGACATATTGGATAATAAGGCTGGTGAAATCTCGTTCCAGGACCCGATTTATGCCTATTGGTTGAAGACTGAGTACTTCGCAAAATAATCATAATGTCCACCCTTGTTTCAGGGCCATTTTTGTACCTTTTCTCATCAAAAAACACCATTTTTCACAAGTTTTTTTATACAGAACATTTTGATATTCAAGAAATTAAACTTATTTTTACTTTCCAAAATGGAGGTACAAGCCGAGAATGGTGCTAAAAATCACGAACTTACACATTCTCAGATACTTGCCAACCTGCAGGTTGCACCTTTTAGAGTGCTATACTATTGATAATCACCGATGTATACATACTACATCGGCAAAAATCGAGGCGAAGAAACTATAAAACACCCTCGCCTCTAAAAAAAGGAATAACGATGAAAAGAAACACTAAAAGCGGTGGTTCGGCATCGTTGTATGTAAATTTACTGTTTTCTCTATAAAATAAGGTTCATTTCCAAATATTCATCTATTTATAAAAGAACAGTGTACCCAAGTGAATTTTCATTACGTAATTTTCAAGATTCTTATTTTTTTTATTTCTTTGCATACTAAGATTTATAACGTCACGTTCTCACTACTTAGAACATCATGAAAAAAATAATTGGACTTTTCTTCCTTATATCTATCCAAATATTATCAGTATCAGCTGAAGAGTTGACCTCAGGATTATTTTTTAACAGTCATCTGCATGACGGAAATAAACGGACTTCTTTGATTTTAAACAACGGAAATCCGATAGAGATGCAAGACAAACAACAAATTTCATTCGAAATGAATATTCGTGACGAACTTATATTCGGTTTTGCCATGCGTATCATAACAAACAATAACGAAAACATTGATCTTATTTTTTCTATAGATACTCTCCAAAGAAAACGGCCGGCTATCGTGATAAAAGATAAACGTTTTTTTATCAGTGATACGATAATACGAAATAAATGGATTCCTGTCGGCATTACATTTCTGACTAAACAAAATAAAATAGAATTATCTTATAACTCAATAAAAAGAGTGTATGATTATGATTTCAACCAGATAAAAAACACCCGTATCTATTTCGGTGCTTGCGACCATCCGAATTATAACACTCCGGATGCCGCTCCTATAAACGTAAAAAACATTCGCATTTACAACGGAAAAATGTTGTTTCGCCATTGGGAATTAAGCCAGCATGGTAAAGGTGTATGTTATGATCTTGTCGACCATAGTCCGGCGAAAGCCATAAACCCTCATTGGCTCACAGATGATCATGCGGTATGGAAAAACATATACAGCCTCCAATTAAAAAAAAATCCACAATATGCATTCGATCCCGAACAAGAACTATTTTATATTACGACCGGTGGTCAGGAAATGTTCATCTATAATCCTCTTACAAATCATCAAGATACAATCAGGGGTATCACCGGACATCCCGCAGCTGCAAGCACAAATCAAATGATTTTCAATACAAAGACGAATCGTTTGGAATCTTACAACTTAGATGATCAAACCATATCGATATTTTCTTTCACCGATAAGGCATGGACTCAAACTTCAAAGAATGAAAAAGAAACCGGATTTTGGCATCACACATCGGGCATAGCACCCGATTCTACCATTATTACGTTTGGAGGATACGGCTCTTTCCTATATAAAAACACCTTATTTAAAATCAATCCTCAAACAGGAGAATTTACAGAAAAGATCATACCTGAGATATATCCAAGATATTCTCCCGCATCGGCAATCGTAGATAATACACTTTATATATTCGGTGGCAAAGGATGCCCTTCCGGGCATCAGGAGTTGTCTCCACGCGATTTTTCCGATTTATATGCAATAGATCTGAATTCTTTCGAAACAAAAAAGCTGTGGGAAGTGCCAAACTTCGACAAGAAATTCCTTCCGGGGAGCAATATGGTTTACAATAAAGAGGAGTCTTGTTTTTATATTATTACCGGAAATATGGGTGGAGTATTACTGAAAATTTCTATAAATGAACCGGGAATTATTCCTGTATCGGAAATACAACATTTCGATTCGGGTGCAGACTTTTCATTCTCCCAATTATATCATGCCCCTCGTTCACAACATTTATATTGTCTTTATGCGAAGAATTATAAAAACGGGCAACCGTCTCAAATACAAATATACTCATTATCTTATCCTCCAATGGTATATTCTCAGATTTTGCAACAAGACAAAAAAAAGCAAGATTTTTCTTTCCTTTGGTATTTGATTCCTGCATTAATATTATTGGTAGGAACGAGTAATTTCATACGGAAACGTGGTAAAAACCGGAAAAAGGATAATAAATTCTCTACCAGCAAATCTGAAACAGACTCTTTGATCTTTACCGTCCCGGATAAACCGTATTTTAATCGTGATCGTGCATGTATATGTCTATTGGGGTCATTCAACGTAAAAAGTAAAACAGGAGAAAATATAACCTCTTCATTTACTCCTATTTTAAAATCTCTTCTATTATTAATATTGCTCAATACCGAAAAAGATAACAGAGGTATTACAAGCAAAAAACTGGATGATCTTTTATGGGGAGACAAAAACGAAAAGTCTGCCCGGAATAACCGTAACGTCTCTATCAGTCGTTTGCGTCTATTGCTTGAAAAAGTCGGTAATATACAAATCGTCAATGATAATAATTTTTGGAAAATAGTTTTAGGGGACGATGTTTTCTGCGACTATCATACTGCTTTAAACTATATAGACGAGGCAACCAAAACAACAGTACATGATGAAGAATTTTTTAACAAAGTTCTTGAATTACTTCTATACGGACCATTATTGCCTAATACAGAAAGCGATTACCTCGACAGTTTCAAAAGCCATTATTCAGATATAACGATAGATTTGTTACATCTGTTATTACATAAAGAGGAATTCCAGAATAATGACAAGTTCCGATTAAAAATAGCAGACTCCATTTTTCAACATGACAGTTTCAATGAAGAAGCTTTACGCATCAAGTGTTCTATCTTCTGCCGAAATGATAAAATGGGTATAGCTAAAAGCATATATGATAACTTCTGCAAAGAATATCAAACCCTTTTAGGTGAAAAATACGGATTGTCTTTCAATGATGTAACAAAAGAAGAGTAAATAGCTATCCCAATTTTATAATAAAGTGCTCGGAATAGTATTTCTTAAGTTTTCTTTCACTGAATAGTCAATTATTCCCGTAAATAAACAAAAATAAAAAGAGTCGATTCATCAAAGTTTTTGACATGACCCCCGAAAGTTGGACAAAAAACTTTCGGGGTTTTGTTATGTCTAAAAAGAGAAAGAAACACGGCTATGCAGAACGATTGAAGTATATGCATATGCTTGAGAATGGACTTAGCATCAATCATATTCATCTTCATTATGGAATAGGTAAACAGCTGTTAAGTTCTTTGTGGATTCGTTATCAGTCAGAAGGGTACTCTGGGTTGATTAAGAAGAAAAATGTTAAGGCAGATTATGCCTTTAAACTTCAAATTCTTCGTGATATTGAGGAAAATCATTTAACTTTGGTGGCGGCATCGTTGAAATATGATGTGTCTTCTAGTCAAATATCCGAATGGAAAAGAATCGCTAGAGTTCACGGCTATGATGCATTGTCTATCATCAGGCCTAAAGGCCGACCACCAAAGAACGATATGGGAAGACCACGGAAAAAGGAACCGGACGAAATGACAGAGTTGGAACTCTTACAGTTACGCGTAAAGGGACTGGAGGCGGAGAATGCTCTGTTAAAAAAAGTGAAGGCCTTAGTAGAAGCAAGAGAAGCCCGTCTCAGAGAGATTGGGCGGAAGCCATCCAAGAACTAAGGCAGGAACATGGTCTTGAGATTCTCCTCGAGAAGACAGGGATGGCTAGATCTACATACTACTATCATACGAAAAGGCTATCAGAACCTGACGGTTACGATGATGCAAGAGCTGCAATCCGTAAGATATATGACCATCATAAAGGACGCTACGGCTATCGTAGAATAACCTCTCAGCTGAGTAATGATGGCATACATCTTAACCATAAGACTGTACAGAAACTTATGGTAGAGATGAGCTTGTATGGTAGGAGAAAGAAGGCGAAATATAAGTCTTATAAAGGCGAAATAGGCAAGGTAGCTCCTAATGTCATAGACAGGGACTTCATCGCAACTGCACCGAACCAGAAATGGACAACCGATGTTACTGAAGTCAAAATAAAGGATAATAAGATATATCTTTCTCCTATCCTGGATATGTTCAACGGAGAGATCATATCCTACACCATATCATACCATCCTGACCTTAAGATGGCAATGAGTAGGTTGGACAAAGCATTCAGGAAAACGGACATCCCAGAGGGACTTATATTACACTCTGACCAGGGATGGCACTATCAGCATATGAGGTATCAGAAAGCATTGAAAGATAAACATATAGTACAAAGTATGTCGCGCAAAGGAAATTGCCTGGACAATGCAATGATGGAGAACTTCTTTGGACTTATGAAGTCTGAATTGTTATATTTGCAGGAGTGGGACAGCGTAGAGCAGTTCGCCAAGGAACTAGTAAAGTACATACGCTACTACAATAATGATAGAATCAAACTGAGGCTAAATGGAAAAAGCCCGGTGCAATACCGAGCTTTATTCCAATCTAAGAGAGCCTCTTAATAATGTTAAACCATCCAACTTTTGGGGTTCATGTCATTTGAATCGACTCTTTTTATTAAACTAAATATTCAAGTAATAATATCATCATTTTCTGACAGGAAGTTCCGAAGAAAAGCCTTTCGGATTTTTCAACATCTTTTTCCCCTGCCCTACCAACCACAAATAATGATCACTCGACAAGCCTTCTTCAATCGGGACAAAAACAGATTCTCCAATCGGTACTTTTGTTGCACATTTAAATATAGCCGTGCCCTCATCCATTTCATCGAACATAGCTACATAAATCATTTCAGCTCCGGAACTTACGGCATTATACATTTGATCCCATAAAAACTGACCTTTATTTCTCGGTGTAGAATGGCTGTTCATGCCTTTCATATTCTTCCATGAAAATCCGGGAAAAACCAAAGGTGCATAATCTATCTTATTGCTTTTACACCAAGCAATATCTTCAGGAACTAAATGCTTGAACTTCTCAAAACTCCGGTCATTATAACGTCCGACAAACCAAGGCATTATAATATCGCTTTTACGAATCAATTCATGAAGTTTCGGATTATTCTCCGTATCAGACCTCAATTCTCTCCAATAAGTAGGGACTCCCAACATCACACTAAAACCCCGTTTTTTAAGTCCATCGACAATCAGCTCGACATCTTCAGTAGTATATCTGCGACGATCATTAAATCCCACTCCCCAAATCACGACAAGCGGTCTACCGTTATGGAATAAATAAGAAGGATTCTTTTTCCGATTTCCGATATTAAATAAACGGGTAAGTTCATCTATATCATCCAAAACAAACGATGCGTCCGTTCCCTTCATTCCGCTAAGATCATACATAACACAAATTGCACGATCATATTTATCGGCAGCTTTTGTAGCCGAAGCCAAAACCTTATTAAAATGATTTTTCCCCGAAGGATTTTTCACTTCTCCTACAAATCGTTGCATAAATACCCCATCTAAACCGTACTCTTTCATCCAACGAAAATGTGTATCGACCGTAGATTCGTCATAAGAACTGAATACCGAGGCCACACCTCCATCTGCAAAGCGAAACGATGTAGAATATGTTTTCTCATATTCACTGACATCAGGCCACATGTCTATGCTGCAAGAACCGGGTTTAAATCCCTGTCTTCCGGGATAGTGTCTCCATTTTCGATTCGCACCGTCATCCGGAGTGTTAAACCAACCTTGATAGCCGGCCATTATCAACCCTTTATAAGAAGAATACTTCTTTTTGGCCTCAATTCCGGCAGTACAAAAAATAAGTATCCCCAATAAAACACAAAAAGTTTTCTTCATCTATCAATAAAATTAAATATAAAAGTGTGTGTACTATTTAAAAAACTATGTCACGATTCTTTCCTAAAAAATTGTCGTGACACAGTTCTAACTAATTGTATGTTATCATATCTTACTTGAGCATGGTACTAACCATATTTGAAAGTAATTTTCCTGCAATAGGATCTGTTGCGGCTTTATCGGTACGCATAGTAGAAACCATGACTTTACCTTGATCTTGAATCATCAACAGAGGGAAACCTTTAATTGTCGACACATATTCAGAACGTTTGTGCATATCGCCGTTAATATAACCGTGGATTTTCATTTGAGCTGCTAAAGGAACGACTTTCTCACTCCGTACAGTTTGCATCGAAGCACTACAAACTGTCGGAATCTCACGCTTGTTATTGTTAAAATAACGAAGATCCATTTTTTCTATATTATCGAATACGGGAGATTCGGGAACTTCCATCGTAGCAATGTCCCCTTCTGTCGGGACAAGGAATCCGGTAAAATGTTCCGGGTACATTTTCAACATCGCTTTTTCACAATTCAAGAAAAGAGCATTCTTACCACCTTGAACTGATTTTCTCATATTTGACAATTCTTCTGCAGAACAATTCTTATCATCCAATCCGGCATAAACATAAAGATCGGCTTTTGCTTTTACAGCCTCTGCAACAGTAGCAACTTTAGTATAAGGTATCTGTAATTGGTCAAATACTTTAGCAGTATTGTTATTATCTACCAAAACAATTTTCTTATCTTTCAGTTCTCCGTTATTACTCCACTCTTGGGTTGCCAAAGTAATATTATAATCATTTTGACTCAATAGTACTCCACCTTTATCTTTCAACTCAAGTTTTAATTTAGCATCCACACGAGACTCAGGTAAATTAGAAGGCACATTGATATTGGCAGTCATCCACTGACGTCCGTAATGTTCAACAACTGGAACATCAACATTACCTTTTGCCAACACCTGTCCTGCACTTATAAGACTCCATGTAATAGTAGAAGCCGGTACGCTACTACCATCTTCCAAATCATTCACGACACAAAAACGAACAGGCAATGTAGATCCGGCATATAAATGGCGACCCCATAATTCGGCCGAAACCAAAAGAGGGTTCAATGAATTTTGCATAGAATAATATGCAGGATAAGGATCGATGGTATTTGCGTCATACACATTTCTAAACCAAGTAAGCAATGCAAAATGTAAAATACCTGATGCCTCCGGATTGCTACGACGAAGAGCTTCTGCCAGCTCGGCAGTAATAAAACGATGTGCTTCAAGGAAAGCATTCGGGTCTCCATAAGGATAAGCATCATCTCCTACCAATACCTGAGGATTCTGATGTACATACGTATAAAATGTCGTCGGATGCCCGGTCTCATTGTTCGGATATCCGGTAGACATCTCCTGACTGATCAAAGGACGTCCTTCACGTTTATTTTTCTGAAATTCACCATTAAACTGTTTAAACACAGTATGATCATACCAATTGATATATGAGTGATCGTCATCTATATCTCCATCATCAAACGTTTTGAAAAAATCCTTTCCAAAGCGTTTTTCCGGACGTTTATAATTAGAATCGAAACAAATAGGACGAGTAGGATCTACTTCACGCATTCTTTTTACTACTTTTTCGATAATCTGCATTTTTTTGATCGCTCGGTCTTTATCCGGATCATTATCATAGAATTTCATCTCATTATTGATAGTCCAGAAGAAAATAGACGGATGATTACGATATTTTTTCAACATACCGATATATTCGTCTGCCCACATATCGATCAAATTCTGGTCTGGCATAGAAGACTGAATCATCAGCCAAGGCCAAGTTCCTTCATGACTTATACCTATACCATTTTCATCGGCAGCAGTAATCCATAACTCATTATAAGGAGTAGTATGAGTACGGGTAGTTTCTATATTACCGCTCTTCATTATTTGATAGAAAGTATCAGCCATACGACGATCATTCGGCGTCAAAGCAAAAACAGTGTGGTTTCCACCTCTCAGCCAATAACGTTTGCCATTCAAATACAGAAAACCATCATCACGCTTTTCGAAAGTACGGAATCCTGAAGTAATAGTTTTACTGTCGATTGCACCTTTTTTATTACTCAAAGAAAACTTAAAATTATACAGATTAGGGTGCTGTGGTGTCCACAATTTAGGCTGTAAACCTTTCACACTCGCCATAACAATTTTTTCCTCTCCCGGATTTAATGTTACCCCTTTCTGTAAAAGGACATCGCTCAACTGCACATTGTTCGACTTATCGATAATTTTACCGTTAATATCGAATGACTGTTTTTTCTTACCGTAATTCTTCAAAGTGATTTCATAATCAGCTCCGGTAAGAGAAGGCTTGATAAATACATCCTCTATTTTTACAGGGTCTGTAATTACCATTTGCACAGGTTGCCATATTCCTCCATTATCGATACAATAGAAACCGTGAGCAATATCTTTCAACATTTTATTAGTTACCGGAACTGTCACGGCAACATCCACAATTTTATCTGCATCCGCTATATTTTTTATAAAATCACGAACTACTTTAACAACTATAAGATTTTTACCCGGCTTTAAATATGGAGTGGCATCGACCGAAAAATCACCGAACATACCAATATGCGAACCGGCTTCTTTCCCGTTAATAAATACATCTGCAACCTTAGACACAGCATCAAAATGCAATTCAATTTGTTTACCTTCTATCGATTCGGGCAATTCTATCCATTGACGATACCAAGCTGCTTTTACTTTTCCATATTCAAAAGTATAATTTTCACAACGTTCGGTCTCTTGTTGAAAATAGGTATCTGAAACACCTTTCGGGTAATGTTCAGAGCCGAATGTTTCTCCGTGAAGCCAAATTCGAATAGGATTCCAGAAATTAGGAACGCTCATCGAATGCCAATCTTTATCTTCCACAGCCGGATTTACAGCCTTATCCTGATCACTCAACTGATATTCAGGCATAAATAACCATTGACCGTCAAGACTGATTTCTGTTCGCCCCGGATTTAGAGTTCCCACTTCAATTGCCTTATATTGGCTTCTTTCTCTTTGCCGTTTAGCCTCCTTTTCAGCCGGAGACATAGCATATTTATATTCCTGGCGTTTTATTCCCTGAAAATAATTCTCGGGAAGCTCTTTAATTTCAAGATCATCAAACTCGGTAGTCAACCAACCGCCACCAAGAGAAACCTGACCACTGGGAGCTAAATTTGAGTTTTTATCAGTCACATCTATACGGGGAGTATTTTCATCATTGATATAAACCCTTATACGATCCCCGACTACATCGATCTTAAATTTATACCATTCTCCTGGAATCGGGTGAAATCCGAGAGGTTTTACGGCAAAAAACTCATCAGTACCCATATATCCCTGACGGGCAAGAACAATATCATCTTGCAGTCCGCCTTTTAACCCGACAATATAACGGTCATTACGATTATGAGCTCGAAAACCTGCCCATATCTGCACCTGCTCACTGCCTTTAGGAGCTCGCGCCTTAAAAGTCACCGAATAATTTTTCCACTCGGGATTTCCGAAAAGAGCATAAGATTCCCGACTGCTAAAAACGCCATTTTTTACATGGCAATCACCTCTACCGATAGTTTTAAGAGTCATCCCATCGGTCGCGAAATTTTCTTTGAAAACGCCATTTTGGGCACTTAGTTGTCCGAGTCCCAGACTCAGAGCCAATCCCAAACTTAGAGTTCTTAAGTGTGTTTGCATATTAGTTATTATTTATTTGAAGATGTTTATATTTAGTGTTTTCTAATATAATTCGATACATGTTCTATGAACCTAAAGAATGATCAAAACAAATGAGGTTTTCCATGCATTATTAATAAGATACAAAGAAAAATGCACTATCTTAAATTTTGGATTAATAATGCCTTAAATCGTTCTTAATATCACATTAGGATAAAAATTAATCAATAAAATAAAGAATCTAAGTCCCTGTCGAGATTTTGCCTAGGTCTGGGGTGAGGGTTCTTTCTGAGGATGTTTTTATGAGGAGAACAAC
>UMBK01033934.1_pt1 | contig 14730 bp, 9 predicted proteins | sample 1963941 | NCBI WGS metagenome assembly UMBK01 (sample SAMEA4835939, study PRJEB28245) | human gut metagenome | biome: gut microbiome; material: fecal sample | place: Denmark | collected 2008 | reverse complement strand
GTTTAAGACATACAAGTAGTCAACCTAAATCAGGAAACTACATAGTGGTTTTTATTTGGGAAAGCCTGCGCTTCTGCCAAATTCAGTATCCATTTTCGGCGACCCTTTCACTCATCGGTGCTTTGTCCCTGTTTTTGCTGACAGACAAATTAAAAGGAAAATGGGATTTCTTTATCGGAAGCATTTGCGGAACCATGTTATGCTATAGCCTGTTCGGTTATGGTATGTTTGCTTTCACATTATTTACTATCCTTTCCGCCTTGAAGCGGAAACAGAGTTATGTGGTTATTTACGGAATGATACCGGTCGCTTTGGCACTGCCTCCCTTAGCTGCCCGCAAATATCTGGTCATTCCTTCGCAAGCATACTCTTTCCCGGCTACGCTTTGGTATGGAACACCTGATTTTGAGAACGAGCGCATATTAGGCCTGAATACCGAAGACTATTTTGAGAATTGGGACAAGATAAATGAATTGGTACACGACGGTGTTCCGGGAAATGCCATATCCGTGTGCTATAATCTGGCCAATGCCATGCAAAACAAGCTTCCGGAAAAGCTTATGGATTATTACCAACCGGCAGGATTGGGTCTGTTCATGCCTGTGAACGAAAAATCGACATATCTTTCCACCCAATTGTCTGGAGAGGTCTGGTTCCGCTTGGGCGATATGACCATGGCAGAACACGCTTCCCTCTTAAGCATGATATTTTCTCCTCAGAACAAGAGTGTACGCATGGTACAGCGACTGGCGGAAATCAATTTGATAAACGGAGATAACGAAGCGGCACGAAAATATCTGCGTATCCTCTCGAACACACTCTTTTACAAGGAATGGGCGAAAAAACGCACACCGGGGAAGGAAAGTCCGGAAGTGAAGGAATGGCTGAAGTACAAACGCTCGTACCTGCCCCAAAAAGATACCCTGAGGCTTTCGTCTACTGATGTCGTAAAATCGCTTCACCTGTTGATGGAAGCCAATCCCGCCAACCAAATGGCACGGGATTATTTACTTTGTTTCGATTTGCTGATGAAGGATCTCTCCGCTTTTCTGAAAGATTATAAGCGATACCATACCGGAGCACCTAACCGTCTGTACGCAGAAGCTTTATTGATTCATCTTTATCAAAAGCGGGCAACCGGTAGTGAAATCAAATCCACAGGCATAAACCCTGTCATCGTACAGGATTTTAATGAATACAACCGGTTGCATACACAAGGCAATTCATCTGCACTGGAAAGCAGATTCGGAAGAACGTATTGGTACTATTATCAGTTTGCACAATTTCAATAATGTTGATCATGAATAAGATGCAGTTGTTTTTCATATTTTGGCTGGCGGGACTGGCGGCATGTACTCCCATTCCCGAGAATGTGACGCGCGTAAAAGAATGTGCTCCCATCTATCCCGACTATACCGACATTACTATACCTTATAATATAGCTCCTATGAATTTTATGATAGAAGGAGCTGAAGGATTGCAGGTCACTGCCTACGGAGATACGGACAGTCTGCGGATATCGGGTAAAGACAAAGCCCGTTTTCCCATCGGCAAATGGAAGAAACTGTTGCTGCAACAAAAAGGGAAATCGGTGCAAGTACGTGTAACGGCCTTGATGAAGGGCAAATGGCTGGAGTATCCCTCCTTTCAATGGCAGGTAGCTGCCGAGGCAATAGACGGCTATCTGAGCTACCGCCTCATAGAGCCGGGATATGAAGTCTGGAATAACCTGCAACTATGTGAAAGGAGTTTGGAAGATTTCAGCGAAAAGGTCATAGCGGACAATAAACTGACAGGTGGTAATTGTATGAATTGTCATACTTACGGAAAGCAAAGCGGTCGGCTTTCCATGTTTCATCTGCGTGGGAAAAACGGAGGAACCATCCTCAACCGCGATGGAAAGTTACGTAAGCTCAGCCTCAAAAATGATTCCATGATTTCAGCGGCGGTTTATGGAGACTTCCATCCGTCCGGACGTTATGCAGTGTTCTCGTCTAATATCATCATACCTGCTTTTCATGCCCAAGGCAGCAAACGTCTGGAAGTCTATGATACCGAATCTGATTTGGCAATTGCCGACTTTGAACAGAATCGGATGATTCTTTCTCCGCTTACCCGGGATAAAAAAGTATTGGAAACTTTCCCTACTTTCTCGGCAGACGGAAAACATATTTATTATTGCTCGGCTCCACAAACCACGTTGCCGGACAGTATCTGCCAGTTACGCTATTCGCTTTGCCGCATCGGTTTTGATCAGGAAAACGGTTCTTGGGGGAAACAGGCAGACACCTTATGGAATGCACGCGAACAACAAGGCTCCGTCTGTTTTCCCAAAGCGTCTCCCGATGGTAAATACCTGCTGTTCACCATAGCCGACTATGGAACCTTCCCCATCTGGCATCGGGAAACAGACCTATACATACTGAATCTGTCTACAGAGACCATCCATGAGTGCAGTGTTGCAAACTCGGATCGCTCGGACACTTATCACAGTTGGTCGTCAAACAGTCATTGGTTTGTCTTCGCCAGCAAACGGGGAGACGGACAATATGGCAAGCCTTATTTTGCCTATATAGATAAGGAAGGAAAGATTTACAAGCCATTTGTCTTGCCGCAACAGGACCCGGCACATTATTTCCATACATTCAAGTCCTACAACATTCCTGAACTATCGAAGAGTCCACTTCCTTTTGATGCTGTAGACATTAAAGAGATTTATCTAAATAGTCCTGCAGAACCATTTAAATAATCGTTTTATTTTTACGGTAGTTGTCCCGAAACTCACTTGGCGTGACTCCCTTTTTCTTTTTAAAGATGCGGTTGAAATTGGATAAATTATTGAATCCACAGTCATATCCAATTTCAGCTATCGACAAAGAAGAGTCTATCAAGGCTCGTGAAGCAGCCCCCAAACGGATATCTGTAAGGAAGTCAATAAAACTCTTGGAAGTATGTTGCTTAAAGAAACGGCAGAACGAGGATTCGCTCATATTTACCATTTCCGCCACTTCCGATAGGCGGATGACTTCGGAATAATGCCGGCTGAGGTAATCCATCACCCTACCCAAGCTCTCGTCGGAAGAATGCTGATGCATGACATTTGCGGCAAACTGTCCGGTGGATAATTCACGCATACCTTTGTCTATCGATAACTCATGCAGAATGATGAGCAACTTAATCAGGGAATAAAAGCTGTCGTTCTCGCAGGTAAGGGTTTTCAGCAACGGGCGCACCTTAGCTATGGATTCCCGGCTGAATGCGACACCCCTTTCGGCATGGCGGAAAAGTTGTCGTATGCTAATCATTTGGTTCTTATTGAGGAAAGTGTCGGTCAACAAGTCGGGATGAAACTGGATGGTAATTTCATGGATGTTTTTCGATACATTGCGATAGTCTTTCCAAGCGTGCTCCAAGTGGGGATTGGTCACCAATACCAATTCCTCTTCGTCTATCTCCTCGATAGAGTCACCCACAATGCGTTGTGCTCCTTTGGCGTTCTCAATGAAATTCAGTTCACACTCGGGATGTATATGGATAGGAAAATTAAAGTTCGTTTTCTGGCGCTCTATCAAAATGAAACAATCCTTGGATGACAAGGGGGATACTTCTTTGAATAATTCAGTGTTTATCATATTTTCGATTAATAAGATTCAAGTATTTGCGTCAAAGGTACAAGGAAAAGTGAAAACAAAAATAAAAAGCAGGATGTTTTTTCACAATACTAGTAAATTTTTACCGACACTTTAAAGGTTAAATATCGAACCATATAAAGCAGGTTCATAGATATATAAGAAATCATTTAAATATTATCACAAACGAACATCTCTTTTTTGTGTGGAATAGGGTTAATTATGAATATTTATTTGGCAAATATGCGAATAACGGTTATCTTTGCACCAAAATTTATAGATAATATGAACCAATTATGCTCTACATATAGCACATATAGCGTTAGATGGGAACGAGAAAGCCTGTGTAACAGCTTCATTGTACACGTGCATTGGTTCAGCGGGTTTATTTGAGTTTTATCCATTCTATTTTTTCTTCATTCCAACAGGCTGTGGAAATGAAAAGTATATTAGTGGTGACTTTGTTTTTAGTCATCAGAATCTATGTTTCATTCTAAAAGTAGCTATTTTATGTTTACTATTATATCTATAATGTTTACAGGTATCGGCATTGGATATCTGTTGCGTGATTTACGATTTTTGCAAAAAGTAGAGAAAAGTATTTCTCTTACCATATTCCTGTTGCTTTTTGTTCTGGGGCTTTCAATAGGTTCCAATAGCTTAATTATTAATAATATAGGGAAATTCGGATGGCAGGCCATTGTACTTGCAACTTTAAGTATTTTAGGTAGTTTACTGGCATCTTTCCTGGTGTTTCATTTATTTTTTAAGAAAGGAGGTAACGAATGAAAGGTAGTTTGATTGTTGTGGCGTTTTTCTGTGTCGGTTGTTTGATAGGAGCAGCCAATGAGTTCCGGTTTTCTACACACAATGTTTCCATGTATGTGTTGTATGCATTGATGTTGCAAGTTGGAATTGGGATTGGATGTAACAGACAATTAAAAGAGTTGATTAAAAGTTTGCGATTCAAAATGCTGCTGGTGCCTGTTGCTACTATTACAGGAACGTTGCTTTTTTCGGCATTTGCCAGTTTGTTATTAACCCAGTGGAGTGTTTTTGACTGCATGGCGGTGGGAAGTGGCTTTGCCTATTATTCCCTTTCTTCTATTTTGATTACACAGTTCAAAGAACCTTCTATGGGATTACAGTTAGCCACAGAGTTAGGAACAATTGCTCTTTTGGCAAATATTTTTCGTGAAATGATGGCACTTCTCGGTGCTCCTCTTATTCGGAAATACTTTGGGAGGCTGGCACCTATTTCTGCTGCCGGAGTTAATTCAATGGATGTATTATTACCTTCTATTACCCGGTATTCGGGAAAAGACATGATTCCGATTGCTATTTTTCATGGAATCTTGATTGACATGAGTGTTCCTGTGTTTGTTTCATTCTTTTGTAATTTATAAGGAACTGCATGTAAAACCGTTGTTTCCACATGCAATCAGCCATGTCTCAGCAATATAAATTGTTTTTCCTTTTCTCCTTTCATTAACCGTTGAAAGGTCCTGCTGATGGGGGTTCGGTAGTGAATGGACATCTTGTTTTCACCCTTTCATCCTCCTTTCATTTACAAAACTTCACACTGCTGAAGGCAGATTTTGAAAGGGCCGGGTAAGACGGCTGAAACGAGGATGAGGGGATATCCTGTCATTCTTAATAAACTAATTATCAGTGTGTTTTTATTAAAATGTAAGGATGAACGGACAAAAAGAAATAACCGACTTGGTGAGGGGAGGTAATCTGCCCTTACAGGAAAAACATACCGAGCTTTTTAAAAAAGATGGTGATGTTTTCAAAAAAGACCTTGATGTTTAATAATAAGCTCGGCATGTTTTTAAGAAACATCAAGGTCTTTTTGCAACATGCAGTGCGAGCTGTCTATTTGTAAAGTGTGTGTACGTACGCATCGGGTTATACACATACGGTGACACAAGCCTGCACGTACGTACGCACGAGCCTGTACATACGGTGGCATAAGCCTACACATACGTACGTACAAGTCTACACGTATATATGTTATTTTTTATTTCTTTTTGGCTGCAACGGCCAACAACACTCCCAGTACGATGCCCAATATGGCGGCAAACAGCACTCTCATATTCGGAGGGAGCAGGAAAGTGATGGTATGTGCCGGATACCAGAACAAAGGAATGGTTTTCTTGAATACGAATCCCCACAACACTGCCCAGTTCAGTTCCGTCATAATCCGTTTCATGGGGATGGGAGTGAGCAGTGCCTTTACCGAACCGCCGCAGTGACCTATGTGGGTGTCGGTTATCTTATGAAGAGTCATAAAGACGGGGGCAAAAATGCTGTTCATGGCTACCGATATGGCTAATGCTATCATTATTTTCTCAAAACACATCTCTCCGTTGATGGTGGAGGAAGCATTTGCCATACCCATATATTCCATAAACATCGGCACTCCTTTTGAGAAGATAATCATTGCCATATTGATGCCCATGCCAAGCAGTCCCCATACCACCATCCGGGGAATGATTCCGAAAGTCCGGTTGATATAAACACCGGTGCTGATGCGCAGTCCGATCATTTCGCCCATGGTAGAAAGGATGGCAAACTTCAGGAAACTCATGACCATGCCATGGGTGGCGTTAAAGGTTTTGTACCATTCATAAGCATCATCGCTTATAAAGAAGGGGAGAAAAATGGCTGTAGCCACCAAAAGAAAGATAAAATCGCTCTTTTTCATTGTTTAAGTTGTGTTTTTCAATAATATAATGGACAAACATACAAAAAAACTTCTAGGTTCCTATCAAAAGACTTTCTTTATTTTATTGTTTCTTATACCTGGAGTGAGAAAAATAATCGGAAAAAAATGAAGTGTTTGATAGGAAAGGTTGCTGTTGTGATTATAATATGTATTTTTGTGATAGAGTAATAATGAAATTCTTTGTATAGTATGAAGACACCTCTTCTCTCGTTTTTGTTTTTTCTGGTGATATTTGGAGCATGTATATCCGATAGGAAGCCGGCGTCGGCTGTTGATTATAGTTTATTGGTAAACCCGTTTATCGGAACAGATTTTACCGGGAATACCTATCCCGGTGCTCAGGCACCGTTTGGCATGGTTCAGTTGAGTCCGGATAACGGCTTGCCCGGTTGGGACCGTATTTCGGGTTATTATTATCCCGACAGTACCATTGCCGGTTTCAGTCACACGCATTTGTCGGGGACAGGGGCCGGTGATTTGTACGACATTTCCTACATGCCTGTCACCCTTCCTTATCGTGAAGCTGAAGCGCCTTTGGGCATTCATTCCAAGTTCCGGCATTCGGATGAAGAGGCTTCTGCAGGATATTACCGTGTATTGCTGAAAGATTATAATATAAATGTGGAGTTGACTGCCACGGAGCGTTGTGGCATTCAGCGTTACACTTTCCCAAAAGCGCAGTCTGCCGTATTCCTGAATTTGAAGAAGGCGATGAACTGGGATTTCACACAAGACTCCCATATCGAGGTGGTGGACTCATGCACCATACAGGGATATCGGTTCTCTGACGGTTGGGCACGTGGACAGCGTGTTTTCTTCCGTACCCGTTTTTCCAAACCGTTCCGGTCTTCCGAAATAGATACTACCGCCATCATACAGGATGGCAAGACCATAGGTACTGCATACGTGGCACGTTTCAACTTTGATACGACCGATGGGGAAGAGATAGTGTTGTGTACGGCTCTTTCGGGAGTAAGCATGGAAGGGGCAGCTGGAAACCTGGCGGCTGAGGCTCCTCATAATGACTTTGATAAGTATGTGGCGGAGACCAAAGAGAATTGGAATCGTCAGCTTGGGAAGATAGAGGTCAGGGGCATCTGTGACTTGGATGACAAGGTGAATTTCTATACGGCTTTGTATCGCACCATGATAGCGCCCACTGTCTTTAGTGATGTGGACGGTTCGTATTATGGACCTGATAAGAAAATACATAAAGCCGATGGCTGGGTGAACTATGGCACTTTTTCTTTATGGGATACTTATCGTGCCGCCCATCCGCTTCTTACTTATACCGAGCCTGTCCGCACCAATGACATGATAAAGTCTTTTCTTGCTTTTTATGACCAAAACGGCCGGCTTCCGGTTTGGAACTTTTGGGGTAGTGAGACTGATATGATGATTGGCTATCATGCTGTTCCCGTCATTGTGGATGCTTATTTGAAAGGAATAGGTGACTTTGATGCAGAGAAAGCATTGAAGGCCTGTGTCGCCACTGCCAACTTGGACAATTATCGGGGAATCGGGCTTTATAAGAAGCTCGGTTATATTCCTTATAATATAAAAGATGAGTATAATGCCGACAATTGGTCGCTTTCCAAAACACTGGAGTATGCTTTTGATGATTATTGCATTGCAGAGATGGCGCGCAAGATGGGAAAGACGGAACTGGCGGAAGAGTTTTACAAGCGTTCTCAAAACTACAAGAATGTATTCAATCCCGCTACAGGATTTATGCAGCCCGTTGATGACAAGGGTGTTTTTATCCGGCCTTTCTGTCCCGATGACTATACAGCCCATATTTGCGAGAGTAACGGATGGCAGTATTTATGGTCTGTGCCTCAGGATATTCGCGGACTGATAACTTTGGTCGGAGGAAAAGACCGCTTTGCAGAGAAGCTCGATAGTATGTTTACGTATATCCCTGCCGGGAAGGAGGATTTGCCTATTTTCAGCACCGGTATGATTGGGCAGTATGCTCATGGCAATGAGCCGAGCCATCATGTCATTTATTTGTATAATAAAGTACGTCAGCCGTGGAAGACTCAGAAGTATGTGGCACAGGTGATGCATCATCTTTATTTCAATGCACCTGCCGGACTGTGCGGCAATGAAGATTGCGGTCAGATGTCTGCTTGGTATGTATTCAGTGCCATGGGCTTTTATCCGGTCAATCCCGTAAGTGGTGAATATGAAATAGGAACTCCGTTATTTCCCGAAATGCGTATGCATCTTGACAACGGGAAGACTTTTACAGTGCTGGCACCGGCTGTCAACCGTGAGAATATCTATATCCGGTCGGTCAAGTTGAACGGAAAGCCATACGATAAGAGTTATATCACCCATCAACAGATAATGGACGGGGCTACTGTGGAATTCGAGATGAGTTCCGAACCGGGAGAGATTTGGTATCGATAATCCGTTTCATCGGAAATAAAATAACATCAAATAGAAAACAATGAAATTCAATAGACTCGTAAGCGGTTGTTTGGTAGGATTATTATGTTTGAGTGCATGTTCTACCCAAACAACGGAAATGAAAGAATACACCGGTTATGTCAATCCTTTCATCGGAACGGGAGGACACGGACATACGCATCCGGGTGCCATGTTGCCTCACGGAATGATTCAACCGGGTCCTGATACGCGTATCGATGGCTGGGACTCCTGTTCGGGCTACTATTACGAAGATTCCACCATCAATGGTTTTGCCCACACACGCCTTAGCGGTACGGGCTGTGCCGATTTCGGTGATTTTCTTTTGATGCCTACCGTAGGTGAGCAGAAGGTGGAATATCTTGGGAAAGAGAGTCAGCAGCGTCCTTTCGCTTCTGCTTTTTCGCACAGGAACGAGTATGCCGAACCGGGATATTATTCGGTTTTCTTGGATACTTACGGTGTGAAAGCCGAGCTGACGGCCACTGAGCGTGCCGCCATGCACCGTTATACGTTTCCTGAAAGCAAGGAATCGGGTTTCATTCTGGATATGGACTATAATATTCAGCAGCAAACCAATCAGGTCATGGAGGTGGAGGCTGTCAATGATACCGTGCTTTGCGGATACAAGCGCAGTGCTTATTGGGCTTGGCAACAAGATCTTTATTTTTATGCTGTTTTCTCAAAGCCTTTTACCCATACTCTTTATACCGATACCATCGAGGAAGGCGGACAGCAGATTCCTGTCTGCAAAATGTTGCTCCGTTTTGATACGGCTGAAGATGAACAGGTAATGGTTCGTTTCTCCATCTCGTCTGTCGATGGTGAAGGAGCCAGGCAGAATCTGTTGGCTGAGTTGCCCGACTGGGATTTTGACAAGGTGCGTGCCGATGCCCGAAAGACTTGGAATGATTGTCTTTCAAAGATAGAGGTGAAAACGGAAGACCCCGACCAACTTGCCATTTTCTATACTGCCATGTATCATGCATTCTTGAGTCCGAACTTGTTTACCGATGTAGACGGGCGTTATTTGGGGATGGATTTAAAAGTGCACACCACCGATAAGGAAGATCCTGTTTACACCACTTTTTCTATTTGGGACACATTTCGTGCGTTGCATCCTTTGCTCACCATCATAGACCCTCATACCAACGAAAGCTATATCCGTTCATTGTTGAAGAAACAGCGTGAGGGAGGTGTTTTCCCGAAATGGGATTGTGCTGCCAACTACACGGGAACGATGATTGGCTATCATGCTGCCTCTATCATCACCGATGCATACGTGAAGGGCTATCGCGATTTCGATGTTCGCGAAGCCTACCAAGCCTGTCTCCGTACTGCCGAATACGACACGACCGGCATTGTCGGTCCGAAGTGGCTGGTTCCTTTTGTGATGCCCCGTGCCCGTTATTACAAGGATGCGCTGGGCTATATTCCTTGCGACCTCGAAAACGAATCGGTGGCAAAGGCATTGGAATATGCATACGATGATTGGTGTATATCCGTATTGGCAGATAGTTTGGGAGATGTGGAAACAAGAGATAAATATGCTCGTTTTGCCGGGGCATATAAGTCTTACTTCGACCCCGAAACCCGTTTTATGCGCGGGCGGGACAGTAAGGGGAAATGGCGTACTCCGTTCAATCCTCGTTCGTCTACCCATCGCAGTGACGATTATTGCGAAGGTACGGCTTGGCAGTGGACTTGGTTCGTGCCTCACGATGTGCCCGGTCTGGTTGGCTTGATGGGAGGAGAGGAGGCTTTTGTCGGTAAGCTGGATTCCCTGTTCACTGTTTCTTCCGAGCTTGAAGGGGAGACGGTTTCGGCAGATATTTCCGGTCTTATCGGGCAATATGCTCACGGCAACGAGCCGAGTCATCACATCATCCATCTGTATAACTATGTCAATCGTCCGTGGCGGACACAGGAATTGGTAGACAGTGTGCTGTATAGTCAGTACCGCAATGCTCCCGACGGTCTTTCGGGCAATGAGGATTGTGGTCAGATGTCAGCCTGGTATATTCTGAATGCGATGGGTTTCTATCAGGTGTGTCCCGGTGAGCCGGTTTACTCCATTGGCCGTCCCTTGTTCGAGGAAGTGACCATTCACCTGCCCGGTCAAAAGGATTTTGTGATTCGCACGAAGAACAACTCAAAAGAAAACAAATATGTTCAGTCCATTCTGTTGAACGGGAAACCGCTTGAACAGCCTTTCTTCACGCACAGCGACCTGACGGCGGGGGGAGGGATGGAAATCAGTATGGGAGCCGAACCTTTTAAACCGTAAATAAACCAGGCAACACGATGATAAAGAAACTTTTCCTGTCAGTTGTATTCTTTTGCTTCACTTTATGGGTGCAGGCAAAGGACTATGCCGATTATGTGAGTCCGTTGGTGGGAACTCAGTCCTCTTTCGAACTTTCCACCGGCAATACTTATCCTGCGACTGCCCGTCCGTGGGGAATGAATTTTTGGACACCACAAACCGGAAAGATGGGTGACGGATGGCAATACGTCTATACGGCCAACAAGATTCGCGGCTTTAAGCAGACTCACCAACCCAGTCCGTGGATTAACGATTACGGTCAGTTTTCTCTGATGCCCGTTACCGGGAAGCCGGAGTTTGATGAAGACAAGCGTGCCAGTTGGTTTTCCCATAAGGCCGAACTGTCGCGTCCTTATTATTATAAGGTGTATCTGGCGGAACATGATGTAGTGACCGAGCTTACACCGACCGAACGTGCGGTGATGTTTCGCTTCACTTTTCCTGAAAATGATTCATATATTGTGGTCGATGCTTTCGACTGTGGGTCGTCTATCAGGATTATTCCCGAAGAGAATAAGATTATAGGCTATACCACACGCAACAGTGGCGGCGTGCCCGATAACTTCAAGAACTATTTTGTCGTTGAGTTCGACAAGCCGTTTACTTATCGGGCCACCTTCTCCAATGATGAGAAGCCTAAAAGGAAAAAGGATGAGGTTTCCCTTTCTTTAAAGAGAGACGTCATGGAGCAGAATGCTTTTCACACAGGAGCCGTTATCGGCTTCAAGACCCGTAAAGGGGAAGTGGTGCATGCACGGGTCGCCTCTTCGTTTATCAGTCCCGAACAGGCGGAAGCGAATCTGTGCGAACTGGGTGCCGATGATTTCGATACGCTGGTGCGAAAAGGCAAGGATGCCTGGAACCGGGTGTTGGGCAAGATAGAGGTGGAAGGCGGAACAGACGAACAATATCGCACCTTCTATTCCTGTCTCTACCGTTCGTTGCTTTTTCCGCGTAAGTTTTATGAAATGGATGCGAAAGGACAGCCGATACATTACAGTCCTTATAATGGCAAGGTGCTGTCCGGTTATCTATATACCGATACCGGCTTTTGGGATACATTCCGCTGCCTGTTTCCATTGCTCAACCTGATGTATCCGTCCGTCAACAAGGAAATTCAGGAAGGTCTGATAAATACTTATAAAGAAAGCGGTTTCTTTCCCGAATGGGCGAGTCCGGGGCATCGCGGTTGTATGGTGGGTAATAACTCGGCCTCCGTTTTAGTGGATGCTTATATGAAAGGTGTGCGTGTGGAAGAGGTGGAAAGCTTGTATAAAGGGTTGCTGCACGGAACCGAAAATGTGCATCCCGAAGTATCCTCCACCGGGCGATTGGGCTATAAATACTATAACCGTTTGGGTTATATCCCATACGATGTGAACATCAACGAGAATGCTGCCCGCACACTGGAGTATGCATACGATGACTGGTGCATTTACCGTCTGGCAAAGGAATTGAAACGGCCGCAGGAAGAAATTACTCTCTTTGCCAAACGTGCCTTGAACTATAAGAATCTTTTCGACACCGAAAGTAAGCTGATGCGCGGCAAGAACCGGAACGGAGAATTCCAAAAACCGTTCTCTCCGTTGAAGTGGGGAGATGCATTTACCGAGGGAAACAGTTGGCATTATTCCTGGTCGGTTTTTCATGATCCGCAGGGGCTGATAAACCTGATGGGAGGTAAAGAAATGTTTGTCACGATGCTTGACTCGGTGTTTGCCGTTCCTCCTGTTTTCGATGACAGCTATTACGGGCAGGTGATTCACGAAATACGTGAGATGACGGTAATGAACATGGGGAACTATGCACATGGCAACCAACCCATTCAACACATGATTTACCTTTACGACTATGCCGGACAACCCTGGAAAGCGCAATATTGGTTGCGTGAAGTGATGAATCGTATGTATACTTCGGCTCCCGACGGATATTGCGGAGACGAGGACAATGGCCAGACTTCGGCTTGGTATGTGTTCTCGGCATTGGGCTTTTATCCGGTATGTCCCGGAACGGATGAATATGTTCTCGGTGCACCGCTTTTCCGCAAGGCAACCCTTCACTTTGAAAACGGCAACGACTGGGTACTCTCTGCTCCCGAAAATAGTGAAGCAAACCGTTATATCGACCAAATGCTGGTCAACGGCCGGGTCTATACGGCAAACTTTCTCAAGCATGGTGAGATGTTGAAGGGCGGTAAGGCAGAGTTTCGTATGTCTGCCTACCCCAACTTGCAGCGCGGAATACAGGAGGCGGATTTGCCTTATTCTTTTTCAGTAGATGGAGTGTGACAGATATATGATGGAAAGTGTTAGTCGTCATCATCGTCATCATCGTCATCATCCCAATCGTCATCGTCACGATCATGCCATTTGGGGTGTTTATGGCGTTTATGCTTTTTATAGTGTTTGTGATGATGTTTATTGTGATGATCGCAATAGGAACAATAATGTTCATGCCAACAGTTGCTATGATAATGAATCCTGTCATAGAACGGGTTATAATATGTTGAACCGGGTTTGATACCTATTTCTCCCAGAATACGATTCCAGCCATATCGGTGATAACGTTTATAGTAATCACATACATCCCGCATGTGTTTGCCGGAAGTTCTGGCTATTTCAAGAGCCAAGCCAACATTTCCCCAATCGCTTCCACATCGCCTATAATAGTCATCCAATGAACGGTTGGACACATTATATTCTACACATAAACGCTTCCGGTAATCAGATAACTCTACAGAAGCGTATTTATTTGCTCTGCCTATAAACAGCGACAACCTATCCTGTGCGAACATGGAACAAGATATGGCAATGAATAATAACAGAATTTGAAATCGTCTCATAATGTTATAAAATTATTCGTTGAGTAAAATCATTAGAGCCACAAATATAGATATTAAATATACAACAAGCAATCTTTTCTTGGAACTTCAGCGTAAGATTTAATTATTGCTTGATAGAAGTTTTTAATTATCAGTAGGATACGAAATATTTTGTGTCTTGAGGTATGGCGTTTTGAATAATGGGTATGGTTTTTATTGATTATATATGGTATCTTTGCAATTTCAAAATGTTCGGTTATTTAAGGATATAAAAGAATATATCAGACAAATTATTGAGACAAGACAATATGCGCAGTTGGAATGTGTTTACACATTTATAATTCGACAGAGATAAGTTGATTGATTTTTATTTGTAAAACGAAGAAAAATATGAATTGGTTGTTATTGAATGCAGCTCCGGGCAGTAAGATTGAGCAAGCGTTGGAAAAGTTGGTAGATTTTGGAATGGATGCAGGTAAGGATATATTTGTTGCCATTCTGATATATTCCATTGGTCGTTTTATCATCAGGCAGATAAGTATATTAATTGCCAAAGTTCTTGAAAAAAGGAAGATAGAGGTTAGTGTGCAGACTTTTTTGAAGAGTCTGGTGAAAATTTTACTGAATATGGTACTTGCTTTTGCCATAATTAGCAAGTTGGGAGTTGAAACTACCAGCTTTGCTGCACTTTTGGCATCAGCCGGTGTAGCTGTAGGTATGGCGCTTTCCGGCAATCTTTCTAATTTTGCAGGTGGTTTGATTATACTTGTTTTTAAACCGTTCAAAGTGG
>UMBK01053732.1_pt1 | contig 14740 bp, 15 predicted proteins | sample 1963941 | NCBI WGS metagenome assembly UMBK01 (sample SAMEA4835939, study PRJEB28245) | human gut metagenome | biome: gut microbiome; material: fecal sample | place: Denmark | collected 2008 | reverse complement strand
AAAAAATAAATATATATGAAATATTTAAATATGGAGGCAAAATGACAAGTATTACTTTCCCATTATTTAATATAAAATTTGAAATCTCTAGAGTAGCTCTTTCTATAGGAAATATAAATATATATTGGTATGCAATTTTTATAGCAATAGCTTTTATAATTGCAATTTTGGGTTTAAAAAAAGATTCTAAGAAATATAAAATAGATTATAATGATATTTTAGAATTAATGACTATTACATTACCAATATCTATAATAAGTGCAAGGTTATATTATATAATCTTTAATTTAGATTATTATTCGAATAATTTAATAGAAATGATAAATATAAAAAACGGTGGACTTGCAATATATGGTGGAATATTGGGAGCAGTTGTAACGATTACAATATTTTGCAAGCTTAAGAAAATAAAAATATTAGATATGCTAGATATGTTAGTTCCATATTTAGCACTAGGACAAGCAATTGGAAGATGGGGAAATTTTGTTAATGGCGAGGCACATGGCAGAGTAACAAATAGCATATTCAGAATGGGAATTGTAGAAAATGGTATATATATGGAAGTACATCCTACTTTTTTATATGAATCTATATGTACATTAATTATATTTTTCATATTAAGATATTTAAAGAATAATAGAAGATATCCAGGACAATTAACATATATATATCTTCTAATGTATTCATTTGCACGCGCAATAATAGAAGGACTAAGAACAGATAGTTTAATGTTAGGAACCATAAGAGTTTCACAACTAATTTCGATTATAATATGTATTATTACATTAATTATATTAATATATAAAAAGAAAAAATGGACAAGACTAAACTAATATCCCAAAAAAGTGTTTAATGTATTAAAATATTTGCTAAAAGGAGAAAAAAGATGAATATTAAAGAAATAAGAGAGTATGTAAAAAATAAGCACGAAGGTCAAAGAAGAAAGCAAGGAACACCATATTATTTGCATCCATATGCCGTAGCAGAGATGCTAAAAGATAAAGGCTTTGACGAAGATTACCAAGTAACAGGATTATTACATGATACATTAGAAGACACAAATGCTACAAAAGAAGAAATCTTAAAATTAACTAATGAAAAAGTTTTAGAAGCAGTAGTATTAGTAACAAAAGAACATGGATATAATATGCAGGAGTATTATGATAGAATAATGAAAAATGACATGGCAAGAATGGTTAAATTAGCAGATAGATGGCATAATTTAAGCGAAAGCGCAATGACTAATTATCTGTTTAAACAAAAATATATTAAAGAAACAGAAAAATGGTATTTTAAAATGGCAGAAGGAACCTGTTTTGAAGAAGAAATAAAAGAAGAATTAATAAAATTAAAAGACTCTATTAAAATAATATAGAATGGAAGATAGAATTTTATATTATACTGAATCTTAAGTGAAATATGTTCATAATAAATCGGAAATTTATTATTGTCATTTATAGCTGAAATCTTAAGAACAAAAAAACTTTACAATTAAAATAGATAGTGATAAAATAGAATTTCTACAGAAAAAAGCTGATAAGTTCTGTAAAATAATTTTTATAGAGGAGGAAAGAGGTTATTATATTATAATTTCAGCAAGAAAGGAGCACAAATATTATGTATAAATCTAAAGGAACAAGAGGACGGAAGAAGTCTATAGGATTAAGGCATATTGTAATTGGGGGAATAATAATTTTAGCATTGCTAATACTGTTTGTACCAATATCGGTAAAAAACAAAACTACCGAAATAGAAGTAGGAACAGAATATAAGGCTAATCCTAAAGTAACATATTTGGGTATTGATATTTCTAAATATGTTAAATCTAATGGTAATGTAGATACTTCTAAAGTAGGAGAGTATAACATAAACTACAAATGGGGTATCAAGTCGAAAACTACAACAATAAAAGTAGTAGACAAAACAGCACCAGTTATACATTTGCAAGGAGCAAAAATATTATATGCTAAAGACCCTAAAAACTTAGATGGACTAGAAGAAGGAGTAATAGTAACAGATAATTATGACAAAGGAATAAAAGCAAAGCGGGATAAGAACAAAATAAGTGACACAGAATATGAATTTGTTTATACCGCAATAGATTCATCTGGTAACATGGCAATAGCAAAAAGAAAGATTGTTATAGCAACCGGAGTTATCTGCTTAACCTTTGATGATGGACCGTCTAGTATTACACCAGAAGTCCTAGATGTGCTAAAAGAAAATAATATTAAAGCAACTTTTTTTATTGTAGATTATTCTGAGAAATCTAAAAGTACAATCCAAAGAATAATAGATGAAGGTCATACACTAGCAATACATGGTATGTCACATGATTATGCTAAGATATATTCTTCACCAGAAGCAATTACTGCAAATTTTAAAAGCTTGCAAGAAAAGATAAAAAAAGATTTTAATTATAATGCAAAATATGTTAGATTTCCAGGAGGGTCATCTAATACAATAAGTAGTAATTACTGTGAAGGAGTTATGACAGAAGCTGTTAAAAAAGTACAAGAAGAAGGCTTAGAATATTATGATTGGAACGTTGATGTAGACGATGCGGGTAGTGCAAGAACGTCTAAACAAATATATAATAATTTTGTAGATGGAATTTTACCAGAAATAGAAAATATTGTACTAATGCATGACGGAGAAGGACATGAGCCTACAGCAGAAGTGTTACAAGAAATTATAAGCTATGCAAAAGAAAATGGCTATATATTTACTGCAATTTCAGAAAATACTACACCAGTTCAGCATAGTGTAAATAACTGAAAAACAACCGGGATTTTAGAATCTCTTCCGGGATCGGGGGACGATCCTTAAAATCCCGGTTTAAAATTTTAATTAAATGGAGGGAGAAATGGAAGTATTATTCGCAACAAATAACCCAGCTAAAATAAAAATATATTCGAACAAATTAAAAGAAAAAGGAATAAATATTAAAAGTTTAGTAGACTTAAATATAAAAGTTGATATAGAAGAAAGTGGTAAAGATTCAATAGAAAATGCAATTATAAAAGCAAAAGGATATTATGAATTTGCCAAAATACCAACAATTGGTATGGATAACAGTTTGTTTATAGAAGGAATAGAAGATTCAGAGCAACCAGGAACTCATGTTAGAAGAATAAATGGAAAAAGATTAACAGATAAAGAAATGATAGAATATTATACTGGATTAGTTAAAAAATATAAGAAGAATTTAAAGGCTAAATGGGTATATGGAATGGCAATATATGACGGAAAAAATACACAAACATTTTCATGGTCAAAAGGTGATTTTTATTTTGTAGAAAAGCCATCTCAAATTATAAATGAGGGATATCCATTAGACTCTATAAGTATTTTACCTGAAAATGGTAAATATTTTGTAGACTTAACTCGAGAAGAGAAGGATAACTATAAAAGTAAAGATTCAAAAGATAATGAAGTTGTAAAATTTATTTTGGAAAGTTTAAACTAAAAAAGTAAAGAACTCTAAAAAATGTTCTTAAAGGTCATAAAAAGATAAGGATGAAGATATGAAAATACCAAACGAACTAGAAGATAATATAGAGAAACAATTAAAAGATATAAAATTAACAGAATTAAAAGAAATTTCTAAGAATTTAAGTAATAAGTATATGAATGAAAAAAGAATGGGGCAAAGTTTATTAAATAAAGAATTAGAAGCTTTGGCATATTCAATTATTAGAATGCCTGCAACTTTTTGTGCAATAAATAAAGTTCTAGAAGAAACAATAAAAAGATATAATATTAATATAGAAACTGCACTAGACATAGGTTCTGGAACAGGAGCTGGTGAATGGGCTATCTATGACAATTGTACAAATATAAAAGAAATTCTTTGTATAGAACGCGAAGAAAATATGATAAATTTGGCTAAAAAATTATTAGAAGCCTATACAGGCATTACTTGGATAAATCAAGACATAGTAAAAAGCAAAGTTAATAATAAAGCAGACTTAGTTATTGTTTCTTACATAATAAATGAATTATTGGAAGAAGCAAAAGAAAAAGTAATAAATGATATTTTTAATACATTTAATAAAGTTTTAATATTCGTAGAGCCAGGAACACCTGAAGGCTTTAGTAATATAAGGAAAATTCAGCAATTAGCCTTAAAAAACAATTTGTATGTATTAGCACCATGTACTGCTCAATCAGAGTGTAAGTTACCAAAAGAAGATTGGTGCCATTCTGTAATTAGAGTAGAAAGAAATAAAATACATAAATTTTTAAAATCTGCCGAAGTGCCTTACGAAGACGAAAAATTTTCGTATATAGCAATATCTAAACAAAATTTAGAAGTAAAAGGATCTAGAATTTTAAGACATCCTAATATCTCTAGTGGATTTATAAAGACTAAATTATGTACAAATGGAATTATAGAAGAAAAAACTTTTACAAAAAAAGATAAAGAATTATTTAAAAAAGTAAAGAAAAGTAAATGTGGAGATTTAATATAACTAAATATATAGCATAAATTGGAGGAGAATTAAATGACAAATTTATTAATTAAATTATTTATAAAAGATAAAGATGTAAATAATTTAGAAACAAGAGGAAAATATGGAATACTTTCTAGTGCTACTGGAATTGTAGTAAATATTTTACTTTCAATAGTAAAGATTATTATAGGTATAGTGGCAAATTCTATTTCTATTATATCAGATGCTTTAAACAATATTACAGATGTAGGTTCATCTATAGTAACGATGATAGGATTTAAAATATCACAAAAGAAGATAGATAAAGACCACCCATGGGGACATGGCAGAATGGAATACATAACAGCGTTTATAGTAGATATAATTATTTTAATGGTTGGATTTGAGCTTTTAAAAACATCAATTTACAAAATAATAACTCCAGAACTACCAGCGGTAAGCAATGTTACTATTTTAATATTGGTAATAGCAGTACTTACAAAATTATGGCTATTTTTATTTTACAAAAAAGTTGCAAAAACAATAAATTCTAATGCAATAAAAGGAAATGCTTATGACAGTATATCAGATTCAGTTTCTACATTAGTAGTTTTAATATCTGCAATTATAGCGAAAGTTTTCGGAATATCAATAGATGGATATGCAAGTTTAATTGTTTCTGCATTCATATTATTTACAGGCTACAAGGCAATAAAAGAAACTATAGATTTATTATTAGGAATGAAACCAGATCCAGAATTTATAAATGATATAGAAGCAGAAACAAAAAAATATGAAATGATTTCTGGCATACATGACATTATGGTACACGACTATGGACCAGGAAGAAAGATTGTTTCATTCCATGCAGAAGTTCCAGCAGATGGTGATATTTGTAAAGTGCATGATATTATTGATCAGATGGAACAAGATCTATATGAAAAATTTAATTGTATTACAACAATACATATGGATCCTATAGTTGTAGACAATGAAGAAATAAACGAGATGCGAGAATTTACAAAAATGATAGTAAATGAGCTTAATGCGGAATTTTCTATTCATGACTTCAGAATGACCGATGGAGGAAAAAGAATTAATTTAATTTTTGATTTAGTAGTTCCAAGAGATAAGGAATATGATAAAGAAGAAATTGTAAAAAACATTCAAGAAAAGATACATAATAAAAACAATAAGTACTATGCAGTTATAAAAGTAGAAACATCATATGTTTAAAGGTAACATAAATATTTGCAAAATATTTGGTAAATGATATAATATAAAATGTAACTTGTAAACAACAGAAAGCAAGCCATTTAAAGCTTTCACCAATAGTTTTAAGGAGTGTTTTATTATGAAAAAACGGAAACTTGTAAATTGTGTATACGCGGTACTATTAATAGTATCTTCCTGCATAGTAGTATCATTACTAGAAACTTGTGCAATGTTGTTGAAATATCAACGGACACTGGATTATTCCAATGTAGAGAATGTTTGCTACAAAATTCAAAAAGCAGGAGAACTTATACCTATAGACCAAAATGTATGTGAAAAGTATGTAGTAGAAACAGACAGATATGGAAGCATTATACTTACTGTTATTGGAAAAGAAGGAGAAGAAGTAAGTTGTGAAATGACACCAGACTATCAAATAGTGGATGGCATTAAACACACTACTAATTTTAAATATGTACTTTTAGCAGTAACTGGCCCTATGTTTCGTGAAACTTTATATGTTATGATATCGATAATAATAGGGTTCGTAATAGGTCGTGTATTATTGATAATAATAGGGTTCGTAATAGATCGTGTATTATGGAATATAAAGACAAGGTAAAGAAACTATGTAATAAGCACTAGAAAACTGAGATGGAAATTTTTCCGTCTCAGTTTTACAATTTTAAATGATACTATTGTGAAAAATAATATATTAAATAAATGAAAAATACTTTTAAAATTAACATAAATATGGTATAATAACTAATGCACTAAGATTTGAAAAGGAACAAATATATAATGAATTTATTTTATGTAGATTTTGTTCTAGTGCATGATGCGAAAGGAGGACATAAGAATGAAAACAGCATGGTATGATAACGCATCAATTAAAGAAATTAAGAAGGTACTTAAGGCATATCCTTCGCACAAAACTAGTGTTTTTGAAGACATAGTTTCACAAAAGGAGAAAATTTGGAGGAGTAATCCGATTGCAGTATCTGGTAATGAGAAAAACTATGAAAGATTATATGAAATTGCCCAATTACCTAATAGCATTTTAGGTGGGTACACATATAGAAGAATCTTTTCATTATTAGAGAGAACTGAAATAACAAAAGTAGATTTATCAAAAATTTATGAAACTATAAAAGGCACTAAACCAATATGGGTGGTAGAAAGTTTTGAAGGTCCATTCGTAGAAGCAAAAGAATACGGGCCATTTACATTTATTTTCTTTAACGAAAAAACTAAGGATTAATAATCCTTAGTTTTTTTGTGTTTATTTATAAATATCATATGAAAAAGCTGTAACACCTTTATCATCATAAATTGTTAATTTAAAGTATTTAGAATATTCATCTTGATAAGTATAATTCCAATAACCTAAACTATCTGAACGATATGTATCTTTTGGTTCACCATAAGCTTTTTTTACATCTTCTAAAGTACTACCATTATGAATACCATTTGGTAATGTAAAGTTTACAGGCTTATCTGCAAAAGCATTATCTACATCAATTGTCCAAATTTTACATTGTGTAATATCTTTTGGAGTATCAGAATTATTCATAATTCCAATAGTTACATCAGAATCAAAATTAGGATTCTTAACATGTATAGTACCAGTTACTTTATCTCCTTTGTTCATTATATAGCCATTAGAATAACCATAATCTGCTAAATTAAAAGACCAACCATCATCTTTAAGAGTAGTGTAATCAAAAAGCAGTTTATAATTTTTATTATTTAGTGTGAATTCACCACTTTTCCAATCATTAGATAAGCTAGTAGCAGGAGCTTGATTAGAAGATTCTGATTTTTCTTCTGGTGATTTAACATTATTTGCTACTATATTGTTGTCTTCATTATTTTCTGCAGAAGCTATTGGAGTATCTGTGTTTACTTGTGAATCTTTAGCTTTATTAGAATTCATTACAATAAATAAAATAACTCCAAAAATAAGAAATAGTGCAATTACAATAGAAAGAATTATAATTACAACTGTTGAAACATTCATTGTTTTGTTAGAATTGTTTTCTGGCATATGAAATCCCCCTTTAATAATTTTTATAGTATGATTTTATTGTAAAAAAAATTATTAGTCAACAAATTTATTAAATTTTAATAATGTATTTTAAAATGTAAAAATAATAGAAAACGCAAGATAAACTTTAAAATAGTATAAAATAGTGAAATTATTCAAAATTAAAATAAAAATAACGCTAAAGCAATCTAAATTTGCTATTATTGGAATTTGGAAGAATTAACCAAAGTAAGTATAATATATATCAGTGGTGCATTATTCTAGTCATACAAACTTTACGAGGGTGGGGCTAAAAATCCACTAAAGAGCACATCGTTGAAGTTTCTTAGTATTGCGCGAAATGCCAGTTTTGTGTGGTATTAGGGAGTAAAGAGATTAGGGTATTATATAATGGCATATATAAAACTCCCTGATTTCGTGGAGGCTTAAATAATCATTTAAGTATAACCTATGTTGAGTGCCAAGACACGAAATACATAGTGTAGCTTGTCTTGAGTGAATATATTGGGATTAATACAAAAAGAAAATAAACTTATTTGGCCAAATAAATTTATTTTATATTATGAAACTATATTTGCAAAAAAGACTAGTAAAGGGAATTTGTGTGTTAAGGAAAACTTCTAGAATGTTTGCCAAAATATGGCAAGGAAGTTTTAGGATTAAGGTACAGATTTAAGTGGTAATCTGGTAGCTATTGAAATATATAGATGTTCTTCTTAAACGGAAACGGTTCTAACAGTAATGTTAAGCGAAGGATAGAGAAATTCAACCAGACCTAAACTGTAAAATTTACTTAAACTTTTACCATTAAAGAAGAAAAAATAGGGCAGATTTATCTGCCTTAATTAATTTTATAAAGGTTTATAGGTATTACCATAGTAAAAACCTAAATATTATAAGGAGTATTGCATATTAAGTTAGGCAAATAAAATGAAAGAGAAAAAAGATAATTCAGAAATAGTATGGTTTATAAAAGTATTTATAATGACATTTGTACTTTCTATGGTATTTTCGTATATATCAGCTAACGGAGTTTCAAATTTAAGCGTAATACCAGCTATTATCATATTAATAGTAGTTATTTTAGTTGGTATATTTTTTGACATTGTGGGGGTTGCAGTAACCGTTGCAAATGAACATGAATTTCATGCTAAAGCAACTAAAAAAGTAAAAGGTTCTAAAGCATCTATACAATTAATTAGAAATGCACCAAAAGTTGCAAATATATGTGCAGATGTTATAGGCGATATTTGTGGGGTATTAAGTGGTGCAATAAGCGCATTAATTTCTATGAAAATTACAGAACAATTTGGAATACGTTTTGACATTCAGTTCTTTATAAGTGCGTTAGTTGCAGCTTTAACAGTAGGAGGAAAAGCTATAGGAAAAGGTATTGCTAATAAAAATGCAACCAAGATAGTTCATACTGTAGGAATCGTATTAAATAAACTACATTTAAATAAATAATAATAAGGGGGAGTATAGACATTATATTTCCCCTTTATTTAATATATAGGAAATTTATAGTTCCTAAAAAATTAAAAGAGTTTTTATAATTGCTTTGCAAATAATAAAAAAATAGTGTATCTTAATTATACAAGGAGAGAAGAAACATGAAAATATTACATTTAGCAGATTTACATTTGGGAAAAATATTACAAGAACAATCACTAATAGAAGATCAAGAATATATGTTAAGAAAAATTATAAATATAATAAAAGAAGAAAAAGTAAAGATTGTATTAATATCTGGAGATATATATGATAGAAGCATAGCACAGGTAGAAGCAGTAAATTTATTAGATGACTTTTTAAAAATACTTATTAAGGAGTTAAAAATAAAAGTATTTATAATATCTGGAAATCATGATTCAAAAGATAGGCTTGGTTTTGGAAATAAAATTTTTGAAGATGAAGGACTATATATAGAAAGTAAATATAATGGAAAATTAAAAAAAGTTGAATTAGAAGATGAATATGGTTCTTTAAATATATATATGTTGCCATTTATAAAACCAGTCGAAGTTAAAAAATTTTTTGAAGATGATTTAGAAAATAATTATGATGTAGCAATAAATAAAATAATAGAAAAAGAAGAAATAAATGAAAATGAAAGAAACATTATAATGGTACATCAATTTGTAACAGCAGGAAATATAAAACCAGAAAGAACAGAGTCCGAGGTACTTTCTTTAGGTGGAATAGAAAATGTAGATGTATCAAATTTTAATAAATTTGACTATGTTGCTATAGGTCATGTACATAGACCACAAAAAATAGGAAGAGATACAGCAAGATATGCTGGTACAATACTAAAATATTCTTTTTCTGAAATAAACCATAACAAGAGTATTCCGATTATAAATATAAAAGAAAAAGGAAATATTAGTATAAACTTAGTACCATTAAAGCCATTAAGAGATATGAGAGAAATAAAAGGGCCAATAGAAGAGTTAATAAAAGAAGAAAACTATAAAGAAGGTAATGTAGAAGATTATATTAAAGCGATAATTACAAACGAAGAACCAGTATATGATGCTATTGGTAAAATTAAGAAAATATATCCTAATACATTAAAGCTAGAAATACAAAATAATAAAACAATAAATAAAAACGAAGAAGAAAACATAAATTTAGAAGAATTAAAAAAGAAAAGTGAATTAGAACTATTTTCGGATTTTTATAAATTACAAAACAATTTAGATTTAAACGAAGAGCAAAAAGAAATTGTAAAAAATATAATTTCGGAGGTAAAACATGAAACCAATTAATTTAAAAATTAGTGCATTTGGCCCATACAAAGAAGAAGCAAATATAGACTTTACTAAACTTGGTGAAAATGGAATATTTTTAATAACTGGAGATACTGGAGCAGGAAAGACAAGTATTTTTGATGCAATTTCCTTTGCTATTTTTGGCGAAGTAAGTGGATCTAATAGACCAATTCAGTCAATTAGAAGTGATTTTGCAGATACAAACATAGATACATATGTAGAATTGGAATTTACACATAAAAATAAAAATTATAAAATTTTAAGAAATCCTTCATACGAAAAGCCAAAGAAAAAGGGTGAAGGTTTTACTAAAAAAAGTGCAGATGCATCATTAGAATATGATGAAGTAGTGGTTTCGGGAATAAAAAATGTAGATATAAAAATAGAAGAAATATTAGGGATTAATGCTAAGCAATTTAAACAAATTTCTATGCTTGCACAAGGAGAATTTTTAAAAATATTATTTGCAGAAAGTAAAGAAAGAACAGAAATATTTAGAAAGATTTTTGACACCAATATATATAATTCTATTGCAAGAAGACTAAAAGAGAAATTAAAGATAAATGAAGAATCTTTAAAAGAATTAAAAAATTCATTTATAACAAATACTGCAAATATTTTGTGGGAACAAGAAAAAGATATCAATTTAAACAATAAAATAAATGAAATAGATATAGATAATATACTAAAAGAATTAGCACAAGAACTAGAAGAAAATAAAAAAGAAAATACAAAAATAGAAGGCGAAATAATAAAACAAGAAAAAGAAATAAAAGTAAATGAAGAAAATATTATTAAGCAAGAAGAAGTAAATTTAAAAATAGAAAGTTACAAGCAATTGCTAAATGAGCAAAATAAATATAAAAAACAGGAAGAAGAAATAGAAAAATTAAAAAATAAAATAGCACAAAATCAAAGAATAAGAGAGATTATAAAACCTAAAGAAGATAAACTAAACAATGAAAAGGAAAATATAAAAAAATTAGAAAAAGACTTAAAAACTATAGAGCATAATATACAAATAGGAAACAAGAAAGAGATAGAACATACTAAAAAGATAGAAGTAGTAAATAAAATAGGAGAAGAATATAAAGAATATAATAATTATTTAGAAGTGAAAAAAGATTTGCTAGAAAAGGCAAATATTATTAAAAACATAGAAGAGCTAATAAAAAGAAGAAATAACTATTTAAAGGAATATGAGCAATTAGAAAAAGAATATAAAACAATGAATATTGAATATTTAGAAAAAGAGTCCGAATTTTTTAAAGAGCAAGTAGGAATTATAGCAGAAAGATTAGAAAAAGATAAACCATGCCCAGTATGTGGAAGTATTATACACCCAAATATTGCGAAGAAAAGTAGTAGTGTACTTAATAAAGAGGAATTAGAAAAATTAAAAGATAATTTAGAAATTAAACAAAATAACAAATTAAAAAAACAAGAAGAATGTATAAAAATTAATTCAGAAATAAATATATTAATGCAAGAAGTAAGTAAAGAAAATGATAGTAAATTTGAATTGGAAAGTACTAAAAATAAACTAAAAGAAGAATTTAATGCAAATAAAGAAAAAATAATTGAAATAGAACAAAGTCTATTAAAAGAATATAGAAGCATATTAAATAAAAGTTTAGATATATCAAAATTTGAATATGATAAATTTAAAGAATATATAACAAGCTTAATAAATTTGGAAAAAAATGAACTGGTGAAAAGTAAAACCTTGCAAGAAGAAAAATTGAAACAATTACAACAAAGTAATTTAAAGTTGAATGAATATGAAAAAGAGTACTTAAAAGAATTATTAAAATTAGGATTTAAAACCGAAGAGGAATATAATAAGATTTTAATTACAAATATAGAAATGGAAAATATACAAAAGAACATAGAAGATTTTACAAGAAATGTGGCTATAAATAATACTAAAATATCTGACCTAGAAAAAGAAATAAAAGGGAAAAGTGTTAAAGATTTAACAGTACAAAAAGAAAAATTACTGGAAGATAAAAATATATTAATAGAAAAAAGAAAAGAATATGTTCAAGTAAAAGGCAAGCTAGATAATAATATAAGAATATATAAATTATTATTAGAAAATGCAAAAGAACTAAAACAAAAAATAAAGGATTTTGTAATTTACGATGAACTTAGCAGAACAGCAAACGGAACTTTAACTGGAAAGAAAAGAATAGAATTTGAACAATATGTTCAAGCAACGTATTTTGATATGGTAATTTTAGAAGCAAATAAAAGATTAGCAAAAATGACAGAAAGTAGATATAAACTAATAAGAAAAGAGGAACCAGAAAAAATTTCGGATAAAATAGGATTAGACTTAGAAGTTAAAGATAATTATAATGGTAAAATACGAGATGTAAAGTCATTATCAGGTGGAGAAGCTTTTAAAGCTGCATTGTCATTAGCGTTAGGATTATCTGATGTAATTCAAAGTTATTCTGGCGGAATAGTAGTAGATACGTTATTTATAGATGAGGGCTTTGGTTCATTAGACACAGAATCTAGAGAACAAGCCATAAATACTTTAAGCTTATTAATAGATAGTAATAAATTAATAGGAATAATTAGTCATGTAACAGAGCTAAAAGAAAGAATAGATAAAAAAATAATTGTTACTAAAACAAGCGAAGGAAGCAAAATAAAGATAGAAGCATAAAATATTTAAATTTTATTGAATAAAACAGTTTAATGTGATTTAATATAAATAAAATTAAAACATAAGAAAAAAGGAGAAAAAATGTTAACAAAAGAACAATATTTGTACCAAGCTAAGTTAATAATAGATTGCTTACAAGAAGAAGAATACAAACAGATTCCAAAGGGGATTTTAGAATATATAGAAGAAAATATGGAAGAAGATCCTAACATTGTAATTAATCCAAATGTTCCATTAGAAGAGCAAGATATAGATTCGAAAACATGGAAACTGTTACAGAACATTGTGCAAATTATTGATGAAAATAATTTTTATGAAGAGTATAAAAAAGAACTTAATGAATATATAGAAAAAGTAACAGAACAAAACAAAGGATTTGAAGCCAGAATAGATAATATAAATTTAAATAAAGATATATCTAAATTAGAAGTTGAAAATGAAAAAATACCACAAGCTAAAGAGCTAGTTTATGGATACAAAAAGGTAATAGAAAATAAAGACAAAGAAATAGAAGAATTAAAAAAAGAATGTAACTCATTAAAAGAAATGCTGAATAAAATACCGAAATTTATAAAGAAATTATTTTTAAAAAATAAAAAAGTAAAACTTTTAAATGAGAGAAATGACTAATGGAGGTATATATGAACGCAAATGAAAAGAGGATGTGGTTTTGTTCCGATTATGGAATAGAAAATAAAAAAATACTAGAAATACTTAATAAAAATGGGGAAGAAGTTTTTATAGCAACACACGAAAAAGAAACAAAGTGGGACGAACTAAATTATTTACAAAAAAGAAGAATTAAATTAAGCAAAGAACAAGATGTTACTATATATGGAATAGGAGTAAATGGTAAAGAGCCTAAAAGTAATATAGTTACATTAAATTGTACTAAAAGTGAATCCGCATTAGAACAGGTTAGTAAAATAATTGGAATACGAATGAATTTAGATGAACAATTTATTTCTGCATATGCTAAAAATGGAAAAGAAGGAATAGAACATATCGCTGAAATATTGGGAATAAATAATAATGATGTAGAAAACATTATAGAGAACATAATAATTAGAAATGAATATGCTGAAGGAATTACACTAAAAGAGCAAGCAGACATGGCACAAAAAGCTAATTCCTTAAACAATAAGAAACAAACAGATTACGAAACAATTATTGCAATAGATGAAATGTTTGAAGCAAATAGAGAAAATGATTTATTAAAAACTGAAAAAGTAAATAGATAAATTAGAAAAAAGAACTGTATATTTAAAAAGAATCCTTTTAAGATTTTGAATAAATATAATACAGTTCTTTTTCGGTTCATAAAATTACATTGTAAAATTACTTGTTTACTACATAGTTTAGGTTAATTAACAGTTACAAAATTTTTTCCTAAGTGCAGAGCAATCAACAGAAAATAAATTCCCTATATGATCTTTTTTATATTCATGTTTAATTTTATTTCTTTCTAAAAAAGAAATTTCATCTTTATCAAGTCTCATATCTACTGTGTTCAAATTGGTACTCATTGTAAGACAATATAAATGTTTATTGTACATAATAAAAAATCCTCCTTGGTTATAAAAATGTACTA
>UMBK01019910.1_pt1 | contig 14938 bp, 10 predicted proteins | sample 1963941 | NCBI WGS metagenome assembly UMBK01 (sample SAMEA4835939, study PRJEB28245) | human gut metagenome | biome: gut microbiome; material: fecal sample | place: Denmark | collected 2008 | reverse complement strand
TGACCTTATTAGACTCTATCCCCGCTGCCTCAAGCATCTCATCGGTGAGTTTTATCCTGTGCGCCTTGTCCAAAACCGTATATTCCATTGCAGGGTGTTTCTTCAATTTCTCCGTACTTACCTTTCCGTCAGATATAAGCACTGTGCGGTCTACACGGCCTGCAAGTGCCATATCGTGTGTGACTATGATGATGGTTATACCAAGCTCTTTGTTCAGCTTATGAAACAGCTCATAGATTGTATCAGCAGTCCTTGTATCCACAGCTCCGGTGGGCTCATCCGCAAGCAGTATGTCCGGCTTATTTGCCAGCGCCACCGCTATCGCTGCGCGCTGCTGCTCTCCTCCCGATAGCTGAGCCGGAAGCTTATCCTTATGCTCCTGTAATCCCACTGCATTTAACAGTTTAAGGGCATAGCTTTTATTATTATCCTTGCATTTTTTTATAATTTCTCCGTGTTTTAAATTATCGGTATTACCTGAATTTTCAAACATCATCACTGCCTCGACATTCTGCAGCACAGTCAGGTATGGGAACAGATTTTTGGCACTTTTCTGCCACACAAAACCCACCTTGCCCCTGCGGTATCTCACCATTTCAGCTTCTGAATATGTGGAAATGTCTTTTCCGTCAATAGTGAGTACTCCCGCTGTGGGAGTTTCCAGTCCTCCTATCATATTTAAAAGGGTGGATTTTCCGCTGCCGGATTTTCCTATTACCGCAAGCATCTCCCCTGTTTCCACCGTCAGGTCAAGCCCCTCCAGTGCCATCACCTTTTTATCGTCGGTCTCATATATTTTTACCAGTCCATCGCAGTTTATCATCTGGTTTTCCCCCCTTTTAATTTAAATTACTATGCCGTCACTAAGCTCAAACACTTCATCCCCCAGCTCCATCAGGTTCGGATCATGCGTGGTCATAACTATTGTGATGTCCTCATCGTCTATCAACTCACGGAACAATCGCATGACTTCAAATCCAGCAGCGGTATCGAGTGCTCCTGTCGGCTCATCCGCAAAGACTACCTTCGGGCGATGAACCACAGCACGCGCTATCGCAACTCTCTGCTGCTCACCTCCCGATAACTGATCCGGCATATGATCCATGCGCTTTGAGAGTCCGACACGCTCCAGCAGCTCTGATACTCTGTCATGCGTATTCTCATTTATCACATCGTTTTTTGCATCTCCAATGTCATTATCCATATCAGTCAAATTCTTCCGTATCTGACGTTTATTTTTCGCAAGTCTAAGGGCAAATTCCACATTCTCATATGCCGTCATCGTGGGAATTAGTGCTATAGACTGGAATACAAATCCCATCTCATACCGCCTTAGCATTTCCCGGTCTTTCTCGGTCATCTGCTCGAGATTTTTATCCAGAAACTGCACACTTCCCTCTGTCGGCATATCAAGCGCACTAAGGATATTAAGAAGTGTGGTCTTTCCAGAGCCGGAACGCCCTTTTAAGATGGCAAGTGTTCCTTTTTTTATCTCCATGGATACTCCGTCAAGTGCGTGGACTGTTGTACCATCTCCCGCCTTGAAATATCTTTTTATATTTTGAGCAATTATCGCATTTTCCATATGTCACGACCTCATTTTTTACATGCTAACTATCTTCTCCAAGCCTTAGTGCCTGTGCTATCTTCATACTCTTAAGCAATCTGCTGATAACCACATAGCATACGGCTACAGCCACGAAAAGTACTCCTGCAAGCTCCAGCATATCAGATTGATAAATATATACATTTACTCCGATATTGTGTTTCTGCGGCAGATATATGATCGATATGAGCCTTACAAACATCGCTGTTGCAGTTATACCTATGCCTGCTCCCGCAAGAAGCGGCAGAAATGATAAAAATATCTGCTCGTTTAAAAGCATTGCTTTTACCTCTCTCATTCTCATTCCCATTGCGCGGTATATACCAAACTGCAGCTCCCTCTGTTTTAGTGTCATAACCCAATACAGCAAAAATCCTACTGAGCACACTATCAGTGAAAGTATAAAACTTAATGTAAACATACCGTTTGTGATCTGCACTGTGGCTGAGTTTTTATTCTCGTCTATAAGCTGCTGCGCGGATGTTAAATTTTTGTATATATCATCCACCGTTTTTCCTTTTGACAGGTTCATCCACACACTGTACGGTGTCATACCGAACTTTTCCACAACCGTAGCATAATTTGCAACGATCATGTATTTCTCCTGCTCGGTCACATTTCCTTCTACATCTGTCTCATAGGTGTAACGCTCGTAGCCCGGAAAACCTTTTACTATGGCACATACCTTTGCATTCTCGGATGCGTAGATCTGATCATCATCGACAGCTTCCGGTACATACCTTGAGTAATTTAAGCTGTCACCAACTTTAAGTCCCATAGCTTTTGCCAGATTTGACGAAATGATGACTCCGTCCGGCTCTTTTGCCAGCTCATTCAGGTAATTGAACCAGTGCGCGTCATTAATATCATCATTTTGGTCACTCTGCAATTTCGCAGTCTCACCGAATTCTTTTGTGTTTATCGCCATAAGATATGCATCCGAAACCGAACCACTGCCTGCGGAAATGTCTACCCGCTCGTCCTCAAGCACACGCGTGACCCCGTCACAGATGCCCTCATTTTTGAGCGACTCGTATTTACCGAAATCAGGCTCGTCATACATCCAGCTTACAGAGCCATCTTTATTCTTCTGTATCCTGAGTCTGAAATCTTCGTTGTATATCGCATCACAACCCACATTGTAGACGATCCGTTTTTCCATATTGCTGTTCATGGTGCGCGCCATATTCGCGTCAAAAATACCGCCAGCCACTGTCATGATAAGAAATACTGCCAGAAATCCCTGATTGTATCTGGTTCGTTTCAGCTGTAAAAATGATGCATACATTGCCGGAGAAAAACGCTTTTTAAAGAGCCTGTCCACAAGCAGAATAATAAGTCCGGTAAGTCTTACGCACAAAAGTGCCGCTGCAAATATAAAAAGCGAATTGTCCAGTATCATGACAGGATCTATGCTCCTGTTCTCAAGAACAGATATCGCAAGCGTACTCTTCTGCTTGTTGTAATTGTAAAGCAGATATGCTGACAGAGCCAAAAGTATAACGTCTATAAAGCATTTCTCCCAAAGAGGCTTTTTCTTTGATATTCGTCCCCTGCTGTGCTCTGATATGGCATCCTTTGATTTTTTCCACACCGGAACTGTGATAAACAGCACCATGATAACTGCCGCTGCCACCGCATAGACAAGCATCTGCCATACAAATTTGTAAGTGCCTATATCCTTTGCCGTAAATCTTAAAAATCCGTCTGTAGATGCGGCAGCCCGGCACATTATATATCCGAGTACTATTCCAAGTACACAGCCCGCAAACGCTATTATTCCCGACTGCTGTAGGTACAAAATAAATACCTGTAATTTTGTCGCACCGCGGCTTCTTAAAACAAGTATGTCATTTTCCTCGAGCGAAAGTATCTGTGCAGATATCATTCTTATAAATAAAATCAAAAGCACAAGACACGGCAGCTCCAACGCCCAAAGCATCAGCTTTATCGTCTTCTGCTGTGTAAAAAAGCGCTCCAGCGTATCACGGATGTTGTCATTGTAGAGCTTGTCAGCATCCTTAAACTGCTCCATATAACCGTCATAAAGTGAGGCATTTTCCGTGTTAATCTGTCTGTAATCCAGCATGAGAAAATCACTGTAGCTGATATTGTCCTCGCTGTAATACTGCATCATTTCGTCAAAAACATCCTGCGAAACAAATATCACATCGCCCATATCCGAAAGCGTCTTGGCCCAATATGGATCGTTTATATCTTTTTCACGGCAGATCTGTGATATGACGAAAGAAATTTCCTTTTTCCCACTGCCATCAGGTACATGTAAATAGATTTTTTCACCTGCTACAAGTCCGTAGTGATCCATTGTCTTTTCGCTTATACTGCATTCGAATGTGGCTGTGTCAGTCTGAGATTTTACAACATCCGCGTACTCCGAAAGTCCCGGCAGATATCCTATTGTAAAATAATTGTTAGGTCCTCCAAACTCTGTATCTGCGCGTCCTCCTGAGAGTGTGATAAGCTGCTGTGAGGAAACCTTGTTTATATCCACATATTCAGTCCACTTCTTTTCGTATCCTGACAGCTTATCAAGCACTGACTGCGAATCAGGATAATCTGCCACCGCATATGTTCCCTCGCGGCTCATCTGTGCTGGATACTCATTCTGCTGTGTGGCATGATCCGTAAAAAGTCTGTCGAGTATCTGATTTCCCGCACCCTTTTCAAACATAGGGTGGCACACAAAAAGTGCTATAAACAAAGCCACTCCCATAAGCAGACACAAATTTAACCATTTTCTGTTTTTTAATTTATTAATTACGAAGCCAAACATATTTCATCGCCCTCATCAATACCGTAAAGCACAAGTGTATTGCTGCCTGATGTATAATCGCTCAATATTACCGGCTGCTTTACCACGCTGTCCCCATCAATTTTCCACACATAGTAGGATATATCATCTTTGTCCATCGGATTGATCTGCTTGTGTATGATCGAAGTCGGCACCACTACCACCTTTTTAAAAGAAACATAAGAAAACTTTACAGCGGATGCCCTGGTCAGATCATCTGGTATTCCATTGTCAAGTTTTATATAAAATGCTGCATTTCCATATCCCGAATCTGTGATTCCGGTAATATGCACACCTTTATCATCCTGATTTATATATCCCTTTTGAGCTTCCCTGCCGTAACCGGCAAAACCGATACAGCTTCCGTAGATCGTTGTACCGTCCAGCTCAAGTGATACGCGCTCTCCCACATCTGCTATATTGTCCTTATATACGTTATAGCTATTGCTATCCTTTACCTGAACCAGCAGTACGTCCGTGGAATTTCCGGTTATCTGCAGGATATCTGAGCCTTTCTCCACATTATCTCCTGCCTTGACACTCACCTTTGAAACTTTTCCGTCATTTTTGGCATATACTGAAATATTTCCTTTGCCGTCATTTCCTGCGCTTATGCTGTCATATGCTGACTGTAGCCGTGAAAGCTGATAGGTGTGGTCTGCACAGGCAAGTTTTTTCTGCAGATTCAATAATTGTAAATTCAGTTTCAACTGCTGCTCATCATATGCTGTATCCGGCTTTTCATCCTGCCGGTTATTTTCTTCTGCGCTACTACCACCTTCAGATAAATCTTTTATCTGTTTATCGTAATCAGCAATCTTCTGCGCATAGGATTCATTCTCCGAGTCGATCGCATTTTTCGCCTCTGTTATGGCAGCTTTGCCCTCTCCGGTATCCACCACGTAAAGCAGCATCCCCTTTTCTACCGTATCGTCCTGCTTCACATTGACCGATACGATCTGCCCTTCATAATCACAGGTTTCGGTTATCGTCCCTGCGTCAGATCTGCTGTAGCGCACACCGTAGTTTGCTATATCAAAGTCAGTCCTTGTTACCGTATATTTACTGTACTTTGTCGGAACCTGATCTGTAGAATTATAGTAGACCAGCTCCCCCTCTTTTAAGCCCTCTGTGACCTGTGTATAGTTTTCATCAGACTCACCTGTTGTTATGATGCGTTTCTCGCGGCCGCCATCATCATTTTTCACATAGACATATCTGGTATCGCCATCCTTATAGATGGAATCTTTTCCCACGACAAGTGCCTGATTTGCTTTTGTCTTTTCAAAATATACCGGATACATCTGTCCTGCCGTAAGAAACAGCTTTTCCCTGCTTTCCACGCACACATCCGGATAGCGGTTGTTTATCTTCGAAAGTACCAAAACCTCTGATGTATATTGAGACTCGGTGACATCATATTTTTCGCCATCGACTATCACATATTTCTTGTCATAATCGCTGTATTTGTACTCATTTATAGCTGTGCCCTTTATATCCAGCACAAGGTCATCCGTATCTGAGACAATGACTATATTCTCGTATGCCGCAGCAGACCTTCCATCTGTCAGCTTCTTAGTGTAAGTGACAAGACCGCTGTGGGCTGCCTTAAGCTTTCCATCATCAACAATCTGCTGATATAAAGCCATCTGCTCATTGATCTTTTGCACTCGGTATTCGTGAAGCTGCTTATCGTACCGCTGATTTTCCTGTTCTGTGGCAATCTGCGTATTGTAATCATCTTCTGTGCTCTCTTTTTTCTCAATCTGTTCTGTTGAAAATTCGTCCGTATCCGCAGCCTGACTCTCCCATAATTTGATCTGCGTATCCGAGATCTGAGCGGATATCTCATATGTCTCATTCTCATGCACCAGCGCAGCCTGACATTCCTGCAACTGTTTTTTTGCCTCATCCACATCACAGACCGCAAGCACATCTCCAGCATTTACCGTATCTCCCGGCTCCACATATATCTGTGAAATGTTTACATTGGCACTGTAGTAATTGCAGTAATCCCTAGGAACTGCGGTAGCCATCAGCACCTGTATGGAGCCGATCGTACCGTATTCCACAGGTCTGTAGGCTTCATTTAACGCTACAGGTTCTTCAAGCTCCGGTAGGCTGCTTTCTGTCATTTTTCCACAGCCGCCTGCCACAAACGATACACATATCCCCAGTACTGCCAGCTTTTTTATTGATAAAAGGTTTCTGATCTTCACTGCAAAACCACCTCATCCCCGCTTTTAAGTCCTTCTGTGATGATCTGGTAGTCTCCCACCTGATCTCCGGCACTTATCCATACCGCCTGTCTGTATCCATTCTCATCCAGTGTGTATACAAAATACCTGCCATCCTTCTCATGTACTGCGTCCTTTTGCACATACACAGCATTTTCTATAGCAGGGCGCGTCACTTCCATGGAAAATATCTGTGCATCCGATACTGCCGACATGTCCGATACCGGTTCAAAAACAACCTTTTTATCGTCCACCTCTTTTACCTTAAGTTCAAACTCTATATCAGATGCTGTTGCCGTGTATATATCACCTACATTAAAGGCATAACCTTCCGGTCTGTCAGCCTCGTAATTGCCGTTTCCGCTGATTTCTGTTATAAGATTGCTGCCCGGTTCAAAAACTCCCGCCAAAAGCGAATTGTTCATTGCTGTGATCGTGCCATCCTCGGATGCCGTGATCTGATATCTCGACAGTTTTTCCTCTGCCTCATCAAGATAAAGCTGCGCAACCTCTGTATCCTTATCAAGCTGGGCAATATCACTTGAATAATCCTGAGTATCATCGATTTTCATAATAGCCCTGTAGTGCTCTGCCAGAAGCTTATTCTGGCTGATCTGCCCGCTGTAGTCCTCAATCTTTTTCTGTATCTCCCCGGATTTAAAAGCCACCAGTATATCGCCCTTTTTCACATGATCACCCACTGCCACATTTACCTTTTCGAGCGTAAGCTCCGTGTTTGTCGCACCATAGGAAAACCTGGTATAGCCCTGCGCGCTCAGACTGATGGTAGTCTGAGGTGTGAGTGAACCGCTCTGTACCGTAACTGTCTGGTATGATATTTTCTCGTAGGAAGCTCTGTCCGTCTGTGCAAGCTCCTTTTGTGCCACCCCACATCCTGAAAATAAAATAGAGGTAATTGCAGCGGTAAGTGTCAAACGCCCTATATATTTTTTCTTTTTATTAATCATATATTTTCCACATCTTTTCCAAATAAATATGAACCTGATCTATTATCTAAAAATGTAACTCCATGTATAAACTTTTTGTATCATGTATTGCATTTTTTATTATATAATTTCCCTTAGTCTCCATGCACACTTCTCTCTGATTCAGAATATCTGCTCCGGCTCAATCACTGTTCCGTCTATTGCATTTACAAATACCGGACACGATTCGACCTCTCCTCTTTGCAGCAGCTCAAGGCTCCATGCCGGGATATAGCTGAATCTCTGTGAATCTGAGCTGTCCTTTACCCTGATATAGCCAAGTGTCAGATAACGATATTGTGTATCCGCTTCCACAATATATTTATCCGGGTGGCTTTCAAGCTCATTTCTTGCAATCTTATAAATATTTGACACCGGTAAGAGCTCCACCTTCTGCTGTTTTTTCACAATGCTTACCGGCTCTGCTATATCAAATCTATAGACACCATATTCATTTACATTGAAACTGCCTGTCTCATAATTAGGACAGCCCATAGAAGGAAATTTGCTGTAATAAGCTGAATAATCAAATATATTCAGTGATTTTGAATACACTACATCATCTGCGCCAAGCGAATATTCAAGCGCATAGCCCCATATGGCTCTATGCACATCCCCCTCCTTATATACATTATCCTCAGTCTTGTTATATCCCTCCCATTCACAGTCGCTTTCTCCTGTTTTAATCATTGACTCAATTCCTATTGCCTGCATGAAGTCACCTGCTTTCTTCTTTGCCTCATCAAACGAAATATTTGCCTCATTGACATCGCTTACCGGCATGTCTCCAACAATAAAGTCACCGTTTAAATACCTCACCGTATCATACTCTTTCAGGGATTTTGGTCCATAGTACTGCTTCACATAGCCATCATCAAATATAGTACTCCGCTCATCAGGCTCCCCATCTGAAACTCTCTTCACGCATCTGTCAAGCGGATAGCTCTGGATGCCTGATAGCACACTGTTGTCATCCTCTGCCCTTGAAAACTGAAGGTGAAACCAGGTATCACCTATTTTTCCGACAAAATCATCACAGGAGTCATATTCTGTTGCCTCTGTCCACACATCAGCTGCCGTTTCAAGTGCTTTTGTGCACTCAGTCTTCATATCATCATGCCATTTCAAAATCTCCTCAGAGGCATCATCCGGCAGACTGTTGTTGTCCCTGTCAAGAGTCTCAATAATCTCCTCAAGCTCCTTTTTTGTCATGTACGCATAGTCGTAATAATAGACCTGTGAATCACCAAAATATGCCTTTATCACCTTTTCCTTGAACTCCTTGGTACAAGGTATGCGCTCCACCTCTGTGACCGACATGGTATCACATTCCGGCACTCTGATATCTGCCGTGATTTTCACCTTTTCATCAGTACCACCCACATTTACTGTAAGTTCATCATTAAAACTTGTATTGGTGTCAATATCCTTTACACTGCTTACCACATTTTGGGATTTTACCTCCGTGTCCACGCCATAATCTACCTTTTTGCCGGCACAGCCTGCGAGTGATATGAAGACAAGTGCCTCGACGAGTGTCATAATTGCTTTTTTCTTCTTTCCCATAATAGTTCTCCATAAATTTTAAAATACATCCTCGGAATTGATTATTGTGCCATCTATTGCATTTACAAGTATCACATTTTTCTTTTGTGAATCAACCAGCCGCGAAAATGACCATACAGGCACATAACTGTATTTTGCAGTTTCATTCTTATCTTTCAGCCTGAAATATGTAAGCTGCATATTGTTAAAGCTTGTGTTTATCTCAAGCTCATATTTGTCGGCATTGTTTTTTAGCTGCTCCTTAATTATCTGCTCTATATTCTTTAAAGAAAGCAGCTCCACACCGCCGGATATGCTTGTCACACTCACCGGATATTCTATAACCACATCAATTATTCCATTGTCTGTAACAGTTAGCTGAATACTGTCACCCAATGTAATGTCTTTCGCATCCTCGGGAAGCATAGAGTCACATTCTGATGAATCAAAGCTATCCTTAAAAACCTGTCCATCAATGCCTGTTCCATACGAATACACATATCCCCACAATGTGTTCCTGCGGCTCTCCCAGTTTTCATCCCCATTATTAAATCCCAGCCAGTTACAATCGCACTCTCCACGCTCAACCTGATTTGACAGTCCAAGCTTTCCCATAAAGTCCTGCACAATTTTTTTTGACTCTGCCGCACTTCTTGTACATTCATTTCCATCAGCTCCGGCACTGTCTGTCAGATTATCCTCCTGAAATGTCTGCGAGACATTATCATAATTTTCCTCCTTAAATGAAGGTGGTCCGTAATATTTTCCATCGAGCTTAAAGACATAAGCATTTACCCAATGCTCTTTAAATGTTACCTCACAAAATGTATCTCCTTTATAGCCGGCATACTCATCACAGCTTTGTAAATCAGAAGCAATTGTATACGAGATTTTCGCATCAGTCAGTAAATCCCGATAACCTGATAAATCCTGTTCCATTTGCTGTACCAGCTCCTGTTTTGTACTATCATCCACATCATCCCTGCTATTCATTTCATTCAGCTCCCTGGATTTTAAATCTATATAAGAATTCAATTCATCAACTGTATAATGCTCTAAATCATGATAATAATACTCTCCACCACCAAAGTACGCATCTAAAAACCTTTTCTTGTACTCTGTATCGAGCTTCACATCCTCCACTCCAACAACATGCATGGTTTCACAATCCGGCACCAGTATTTTGGCATCGATTCCCAGGGTTACATCTCCTTTTTTTGTCTGGACAGTTATATTTTCGACCCATGGCTTGTCAGTCCTTAAATCAGATACCTTAGAAGCGTTCTTTTGCTCCTTTACCTCCGTGTCCACACCATAATCCACCTTTTTACCGGCACAGCCTGTGAATGATGTGAGGACAAGTGCCTCGATGAGTGTCATAATTGCTGCAAATAATCTCATATTTCGTGAAGACATGTTACCCCTTTTATCCATATGTAGCTCTCCTCCCTTTTTTTCTTTCCCGGTGACTATTCAGAATAGTTATCTTCCATGTTGTTATAATGAGTATATATGTCAGTTGTAAACTTTTTGTATCATACATTGTATTTTTATTATAAAAACCCGGTCTGCACATACTTATGCAAACCGGGTCTATATCACTTCTCATGAATCGCATATACATATTCATTTTCCTGTAAAAACTGCAGCACCTCATAGCTTTCATTATTTTTTTGCTCCACTGCTGTTGTCTCGGATATCAGGTTAAGCTTTGAAAAATCTATCCCGCTGTAGTCAAAATATCCTTTGTAAGCAGACAAATCATTTTCTGCCTGTGATTCACCATCTGCCTGCAAAACCTCTTTATATTCACTCATATCACTAATGTCCTTCATATGTGCTTTTGCCATAATGATTGTCCCATCCTCAAACATCCAGATTGTATGATTTTGTGTACCATCATACTTCTCAAACCTGATTATCCAGTAATATGCCGTATATGTGTTAAAGGTATTATCCGATGCCTTTTTCGCTGCTGCCTCCCACGTATACCAGTTAGAGTAGTCAGGTGAAAGATTTACAGGATAGAGCTTTTCGTCATAAAGCTTTTCCATGCTTTTTCTGCATGTGGCAACTGCCTGATAATCCTGCTCATCCATCTCATAAGAGGCAGCATCATCTGTCGTGCTGTCCCACTGCCCATCTATGAGCGAGAGCTTCTCCGACAATTTCAGATTGGCAGATGCTTCCTTTGCCATTACAGAGCCTGAAGGCAGATAGCTTTTAGGAACCTTCGCCACATGATCATGTTCACTTTTCTGGTTTGCCTCAAGCACTATGCCAGGCACCATGATGCCTGCTATTACTATACAGATTACTGCAACAGACATTATTATTAATTTGAAGCTGTCTTTTTTCATATCTTCCTTTAAATTTTACGAATTTACCATTTTTTATATCTATATTGCGTTCAGATTACCACGGAAGCAAAATCCTCATCGTTGTTCCGCATCCGGGTTCACTTTCCACTGAAAGTACTGCATTATGGTGCTCTAAAATGATTGCAACAAGCGACATTCCGATTCCGGCACCGCCCTCTTTTCTGGCTCTGGATTTATCTGCCATATAAAACTCATCACAGATTTTTGCCGCCTGCTCCTTAGTCATTCCAATTCCGTGATCGATTATGCTGATTTCATATGCCCTCGTGCATTTCCCGTCATCTGCTGATTCGGCTTCGCCTATATCCGTTTTATCTTTACATATATTACAAGCCATATTGTCCACAAATTTTCCTGTAACCTCAACCTGCTGACCTTCTTCTGACGCTTTTCTTGCATTATCCATCATATTGACAAGTGCTGTAACCAGAAGTTCTCTATTCACGGTCAGCACAGCATCCTCTATCTCTGTTTCTATAGTAAGATGCCTGTTTTCGTATGCAGGCTCAACAACCTTTACCACCTCTGCACAAAGATCTGCCATATGAACCCGCGCTTTTTCAATATCATGCCGGCGCAGATATATCAGCTCAAAAAGCTTCTGCGACATGCTCTCCAGACGTTTTCCCTCCGAAAAGATATATCCAAGCGCCATCATCTGCTCCTCTCTCGGAAGCTCCAGTGAACGCATCGTGTCTGCATATCCAATGATTGACGTCATAGGGGTTTTTATCTCGTGGGTAAAATCCGCTACAAACTGCTCACGCCTGTGCACCATATCGTTAAGCTCGTCTACATGATCCGATACTGCCTGCGCCATGATATTAAATTTCTGCGCAAGAAGCCCTATCTCATCATGACTTTTTACGTTTACCCTTGTGGCATAATCCCCCTGCGCTATTTCCTCGCTGACATGGTTAAGCTTCTCGAGCGGTTTTGTCATGTACCTGCTGATAAAATACATTGCTGCCGACTCTGCAATCAATATGACTATTATTATCAGCCTGAAATAGTTTATCTGCTCATCAAGCAGTGTATACGCCTCTGATGCATCGCATTTACTTACTATCCAGAGATTTTTTTCATCTATCACACTCTGCGATGTAACATAGATATAGTGCTTTAGGGATTCTTCTTTAATCACATAGTTTTTGTTTCCTGTTGTGAGATTTTTAAAAAGTGTATCACTTATCCTTGCATCACTTTTGTCATCTGTATATACTTTTTCACCATCAAAATATATATAGAAAAATGAATCCCTTGAGCGCACACTGCTGCTCACGCGGCCTCCTATCTGAGGAAGCTGTGCTGTTATTGAGGATGCGGTAACACTACTTTTTTTGGCACCGGTGTTATCCGTATTATTGTTTGAGGTTTCAGAGTTATCTGCGTTTTGAGACACGGAATTATCGGAAGCAGAATTCAAAAGCTGCAGAAGCTCATACTCCACCGAGGACTGTACCAGATTATTCTGCACAATAGCGTTTTTAAGCTGTGTCTGCTTCGCAAGCTCAAAATTCTTGTGTATCATGAGGTACCCCACCAGCCCCAGTCCAAGTGAAAGCAGTATTAAGTTTGTGAACAATACCTTGTACCTGAATTTCATTTATCCCTCTTTTTGTATATTACGCTTACCCATATTTAATGGTCTTTAGTTTTCTATTCTTCCAGCCTGTATCCTGCCTTAAATACGGTTTTAAGGCTGTCTCCTATATCAAGCTTTTTGCGCAGTCTCTGTATGTGAAGATCGAGAGTCCTCGACTCGACAGAGTACTCACTTCCCCATATTTCTTCATATATTTTTTCTCTGAAAAGTGTGATATTTTTATTGCGCATCAAAAGCTCAAGCAGCTCAAATTCCTTTGGTGTAAGCTCTATATGCTTTCCTGCCTTTGATACATTCTGGTTTTTCGTATCGATAGCTATATCCTTAAAGGTGAGCTGCTGCTCCATCTTATTATAACGTCTTAGCACTATATTTACCCGGGCTAAAAGCTCAACAATCTCAAAAGGCTTTACCATATAGTCCTCGGCACCGGACGTGAGACCTCTTAGCCTGTCATCTAAAGTGGCCTTGGCTGTGAGAAATATCACAGGTATGCCAAGCGGCTTTATGTATTCCATAAGCTCAAAGCCGTTTAACTTCGGCAGCATTACATCAAGTATTATCAGGTCAAAATTTCTCTCCTCCAGAATATCTGCTGCCTCCATACCATCAAAGGCACAGGTGCAGCTATAGCCTGCTTTCATGAGATTTAATCTGATGAGGTCTGATATCGGTTTTTCGTCTTCTACTATTAATATTTCTATCATCATTTTCCTTCTAAAACTTTATTATCCGTAACTATTTTCCTTTATAAATCTTTGCATATTCTTCTTTTGCTGTCAATCCCGAGGAGCATATATTTAGCCTGCTTTATGCCTAGCTATTTATATATTAACAGCTACTTGTATCTAAAATGTATCAGACGCAAGCAATTACATACGAAAAATCCGCCATGCGCATTCCCCGGCATGACGGATTACTCTTTAATCATATTTTAGTTTATAAATATCTACACAACACAAATTCTTTGAACCTTGGGAGTGTAAACTCCAAATGTCCATACTCCGGTGAAATAATCAAGCCTTTTTTTATAAGCCTGTTCCTGTATACACTGAAACTGTTTGATGCCTTTTTTATAGTCTTTCGTATTGCTTCCACTTTGGTGTCATTGGTTTTTGCCATAGCAACCAACAATTCCTTATCACCTTTTGACAGCTCACTCCATATCTTTTCATATACATATTCCTCCAGATACTGACTGAATTCAGGTAATACATTATGCCATCCGGTATTATGCTTAAAACAAAGATACCCCAGTACCTGGAAGGCAAACGGATATCCCCTCGTCTCTTTAGCCATCTCTGTAGCTTCCTCATCCGTCAATTCAAAAATAGACTTGTATTTTTCAGCTATCATGCCTATATTCAACGGACGAAGCTCAATTTTAGGTGCCCTGTACAAAAATGTGAGCGTTTTTTCATTCTGAAGCTCATAAATATTCTCATAAAGACCTGTCATAAGCAAAAATACCGGAAGATCCTGTCTCATATATATCTGAAACAGGCTGACAAACTCTTTCATTGTATCATTACATACAGCCTCGTCTATTGTCACAAGAACTCTCTTATGCTTCTTTTTAATCTTTTCAAGCATCCTCGTCACTGCCACATTTAAATCGGTAATCGGAGAAACACCTTCTATTTCAACGCCCAGCCCTAAGAATGACAGATTTATTTTAGCTTCACGAAAAACCTCTGACAAACTAGGATAATTGCTCAGATTTGCAGCAAATGATTGTAATAAATCACGTTCAGGGCTCAGATCT
>UMBK01052732.1_pt1 | contig 16007 bp, 10 predicted proteins | sample 1963941 | NCBI WGS metagenome assembly UMBK01 (sample SAMEA4835939, study PRJEB28245) | human gut metagenome | biome: gut microbiome; material: fecal sample | place: Denmark | collected 2008 | reverse complement strand
AGGTCCGCCCGCTCTTTTTCCGTCTCCGGAGAGTGTTCCGGAGGGCCCGACGGCCCCCTATTGGTAAGCCGCAAAAAATCGCTAACTTTGCGGCGCGGAAAACCGCTTTCCGCAAAGGCGGTACCGCATACGAGAAACGGACATGGCAGACAACAACATACTGAACAGGCTCGACGGCCTGAAACTGAAATTCGAGGAGATAGGGCAGCAGATGACCGACCCCGAAGTGATAGGCGACATGAAGAAATTCGTGCAGCTCAACAAGGAGTACAAGGAGCTGAAGCCCATCATCGAGACGAGCGAACGGTACCGCACGGCGGTGAACAACCTGCGCGAGGCGAAGGACATCCTCGCCAACGAAAAGGATGAAGACCTGCGCGAAATGGCCCGCGAGGAGGTGGCGGAACTCGAACCCGCCATCGACCGGCTCGAAGAGGAAATCAAACTGCTGCTCATTCCCAAAGACCCGCAGGACGAGAAGAACGCTATCGTGGAGATACGCGGCGGCACGGGAGGCGACGAGGCGGCCCTCTTCGCCGGCGACTTGCTGCGCATGTACACCAAATATGCGGAAAGCAAAGGCTGGAAATACGAGATAAACAGCGCTTCGGAGGGAAGTTCGGGCGGTTACAAGGAGGTCGTGATGAAGGTCACGGGCGACAACGTTTACGGGACTCTCAAGTACGAATCGGGCGTACACCGCGTGCAGCGCGTGCCGCAGACCGAAACGCAGGGCCGCGTCCACACCTCGGCCGCATCGGTAGCGGTGCTGCCGGAGGCGGAGGAGTTCGACATCGAGCTGAACATGAACGACATCCGCAAGGATACGTTCTGCTCGTCGGGCCCCGGCGGCCAGTCGGTCAATACCACCTACTCGGCCATCCGCCTGACACACATCCCTACGGGCATCGTCGTACAGTGCCAGGACCAGAAGTCGCAGCTCAAGAACTTCGACAAGGCCCTCGAAGAGCTGCGCACGCGCATCTTCAACCTCGAATACCAGAAGTATCTCGACGAGATAGCAGGCAAGCGCAAAACGATGGTTTCGACGGGTGACCGAAGTGCCAAGATACGCACCTACAACTACCCGCAGGGCCGCGTCACCGACCACCGCATCAACTATACGATATACAACCTCTCGTCGTTCATGGACGGCGACATACAGGATGTCATCGACCACCTGATAGTGGCCGAAAATGCGGAGCGTCTGAAAGAGAGCGAACTCTGACGCTCCGGACAAAGGCGGGAACGGCATGACGGTAAAGCGGACGGCGGCGTCCGCTTTTTATCGTTCGGACAGCACGAAAGGGCAGGGAAAGCCGGCCGGGACATGCCCCGCCGAAGCCCGGCCAAAGCCGCCCGCAACGGTTTATTACCGCTTCGGGCACGCTAAAGCGGCACTCGGTACGTTATTTGATAAACTCCAGGCAATTCGCCACGCTATACTCTGGTATGGAATACACCGAAACAGCGACGATAACAACAGCAGTACAGGGAACGGAGAGGTATGCCGGCTTCCTCGACCTCCTCGGACGCACCTTCAACGAACAGAGCCGGCAGGCCGTCATGGAAGCGTTCGAGATGGCCCGCACCGCCCTCGACGGCATGGTGCGCTACGACGGAACTCCGCTGTTCGACCACTCGGTACGCACGGCCGAAATCGTCATCTCCGAAATAGGGCTCGGACGCAATTCCACCATCTCCACCCTGCTGCACGATGTGGCACGACTGGGACTGGCCGATGCCGACGAGATAGAGAAACGGTTCGGCAGTATCCCGGTCAGTATCCTTGAAGGGCTCAACCTCATCTCGAAGGTACACACCAAGGTGTCCATGTCGCAGGCCGACAACTTCCGCGACCTCATCGTCTCCTACTCCACCGACCCGCGCATCATCCTCATCAAGCTGGCCGACCGGCTGGAGGTCATGCGTTCGCTCGCCATGTTCCCCGAAGGGAAACAGCGGAAGAAGAGTTGGGAGAGCATGAACCTCTACGCACAGATAGCCCACAAACTGGGACTCTATTCCATCAAAAGCGAACTGGAGGACATCGCACTGAAATACCTCGAACCGGAAGATTACGCCTACATCAGCCGCAGGCTGGAAGAGACCGCGGCCGAACGCGACGAATTCATCGCAGGATTCGTCGCCCCGATACGGGAAAGGCTCGACGCGCAAGGTATCCAATACCACATCAAGGGACGCACCAAATCGGTCTACTCCATCTGGCGGAAGATGAAACGCACGGGAGTATCTTTCGACGAAGTGTACGACATCTTCGCCATCCGCATCATCGTGGAGTGTCCGACCGAGAGCGAAAAGCAGCTCTGCTGGAGCATCTACTCGATAGTCACGGACTTCTATACCCCCAATCCCGACCGGATGCGGGACTGGATATCCATCCCCAAATCGAACGGCTACGAATCGCTCCACACCACGGTTGTCACCAAAGACGGCCATTGGGTGGAGATACAGATACGCTCGGAACGCATGGACGAGGTGGCCGAACGGGGCATCGCAGCGCACTGGCGTTACAAAGGGGTGCACGGAAGCGGCAGCCGCAACGACGAATGGCTCGCCCGCCTGCGAGAAATCATGGAGGAAAGCACCAACAAAAGCCAGATAGCGAACAAAATCGACACGGAAAGCACCTCGGAGGAGGTCTTCGTCTTCACCCCTGCCGGCGACCTGCGCAAACTGCCCAAGGGAGCCACAGTGCTCGATTTCGCATTCGACATCCACACCCATGTGGGAGCCGCCTGTACCGGTGCGAAGATAGGCGGACGCAACGTCTCCATCAAGGAGGAGTTGCACAACGGCGACATCGTAAACATCATCACCGCCAAAACGCAGAAGCCCAAAGCCGATTGGCTCAATTACGTCGTGACGGCAAAGGCCCGCAACAAAATCAAGGCGTGCCTGCGCGAAGAGGAGGCCAAAGTGGCCCGGTTCGGACGCGAGGAGCTCGAACGCAAACTGAAAAACTGGAAACTCAGCATTCCGATTGACGATGCGGTCATCGCCCTGACCAAATACTACAAATACAAGACGGGAACGGAGTTCTACGGCGCAATAGCCGACGGGACGATAGACATCGCCGATACGAAAGAGGTCATCGCACGCTACCTCGCCGGGGAGCTTTTCGAACCCAAGGCCAAACCGGCACAGCCCGCAGCCAAACCCGCTCCCGAAAAGGAACAGGAGGGCGATGCGCTGGTCATCGACGAGTCCATCCAGGGGCTCGACTACAAACTGGCCAAGTGCTGCAACCCCATTTTCGGCGACGACATCTTCGGATTCACCACCGTCTCGTCCGGCATCACCATCCACCGCAGCGACTGCCCCAACGCCCGCCGGCTGAAGCAGCAGTATCCCTACCGCGTTCTCGAAGCGCGATGGCGGAGCACCGCCGGACGGAACAGTTTTCTGGCTTCGGTGCGCATCGTGGCAGAAGATACGACCGGCATGGTGAACCGGATTACGGAGGTCGTCTCGGGCGAACTGAAAATCAACATCCGCTCCATGAGTCTGAGCCCGATGCGGGACGGCAAGATTGGCGGGACGATAAACATCGAGGTACCCAGCACGGCCGTCGTCGATATGGTGGCGGCCAACCTGATGAGAATAAAAGGGGTAGAGAAGGCTTACCGCGTCACGCAACAGTGACCGCCCCGCCGAAAATCCCGGCATCTTCCCGTATGTTTCCATATCTACGGGAGAATGCTTATTTTTGTTTGCTGTACCGACAGCGTGCGGCAGAAACAAATTATTGAGAATACGGCAACGGTCCGACCGCTACCCGGCGAGGCATAACACTCCCCGGGTACGGACCGAAACGGCCGAAGACATGACATTAACTTTACCGAAACCGACATCGCCTTATGTGTGGAATAGTAGGATACGTGGGAAGCAAGGACGCTTACCCCATACTGATAAAGGGGCTCCACCGGCTCGAATACCGCGGGTACGACAGTGCCGGCATCGCACTGATAAATCCGGCGGGAAAGCTCAACGTCTACAAATCGAAAGGAAAGGTAACCGAACTCGAACACTTCGTGGAGGACAAGGATACTTCCGGTACGACAGGCATCGCCCATACGCGCTGGGCCACGCACGGAGAGCCCAACGACGTGAACGCCCATCCCCACTATTCGGAGAACGGCTCGATAGCGCTCATTCACAACGGCATCATCGAAAACTACGGGGTACTGAAAGCCATGCTCGCGGAGAAAGGCTACACCTTCCGCAGCGAAACCGACACCGAGGTACTCGTACAGTTCATCGAATACCTGCACACGGAGAACCGGTGCACGCTGTTCGAAGCGGTACAGGCGGCACTGAACCAGGTCATCGGAGCCTATGCCATCGCAGTGCTCGACCGCACCAACAACGATGAAATAATCGCGGCACGCAAGAGCAGCCCGCTCGTGGTAGGCATCGGCGAAGGCGAATACTTCCTCGCCTCGGACGCCACGCCGATTGTGGAGTACGTGAAGGACGTGGTGTATCTCAATGACGGCGAAATTGCGGTCATCAATCGCCACAAACCGCTCAAAGTAGTGAATCTCAACAATATCGAATCAAAAATCGATATCCGCAAGCTGGAGATGAACATCTCGGAGCTCGAAAAAGGCGGTTACCCGCACTTCATGCTCAAGGAAATCTTCGAACAGCCGCGTACCATTACCGACTGCATCCGGGGCCGCATCAACGTGGAGGGCACGAACGTGGTGCTGTCGGGCATCCTCGACAACAAGGAGCGGTTCCTCAATGCCCGGAGAATCATCTTCGTGGCGTGCGGTACGTCGTGGCACGCGGGCCTCATCGGCGAATACCTCTTCGAAGACCTCTGCGGCATCGAGGTAAAGGTCGAATATGCGTCGGAATTCCGCTACCGGAATCCGGTCATCCATTCCGACGACGTGGTGATAGCCATCTCGCAGTCCGGAGAAACGGCAGATACGCTGGCCGCCATCGAGCTGGCCAAAAGCAAGGGGGCTTTCGTCTACGGCATATGCAACGTGGTCGGCTCTTCGATAGCCCGTGCGACACACTCCGGAACCTACATCCACGTCGGACCGGAGATAGGCGTAGCCTCCACCAAAGCCTTTACCGGACAGGTCACCGTACTGGTCATGATGGCGATGATGCTGGCCAAGATGAAAGGACTCATCGACGAGGAGAAGTATCGGGAAGTGCTGCGCGGTCTGATAGCCATGCCCGACAATATCAAGGAGGTACTCGACCAGCACGAACACATCCAATCGGTGGCTTCGATATTCACCTATGCCCGTAACTTCCTCTACCTCGGTCGAGGCTGCAACTATCCCACGGCCATGGAGGGGGCACTGAAACTGAAGGAGATTTCCTACATCCATGCGGAGGGGTGCCCCGCCGCCGAGATGAAGCACGGCACCATCGCGCTCATCGACCAAGAGATGCCCACCATCGTCATTGCGACCAACGGCAGCGTGTACGAAAAGACCATCAGCAATATCCAGGAGATAAAGGCACGCGGCGGCAAGGTCATCGTTGTCGTCACCGAGGGCGACTGCATCGTGGCTGAGATGGCGGACTACTGCATCTGGATACCGAAAACCGCCGAATGCCTCACGCCGCTGCTCTCCTCGATACCGCTGCAACTCTTCGCCTACTACATCGCAGTAAACAAGGGGCGCAACGTAGACCAGCCGCGCAACCTGGCCAAATCCGTGACGGTAGAGTGACGACCGCTGCGGACAACCGAAAGAATCGACTATGGAAACAACCGGAAAAGAAGCGATACAGCCTGAACGGGCCGTCCTCGTGGCGGTCGTCCGGGAGAGGCAGGAGGTGAGCCAGAGCGAGGAGTACCTCGACGAGCTGGAGTTCCTCGCCGAAACGGCCGGCATCACCACCGTGAAACGTTTCATGCAGAAACTCCCCTCCCCCAATTCGCGTACCTACGTGGGTCCCGGCAAGCTGGAGGAGATAGCTGCCTGGACGGCGGAGAACGAAATCGACGTTGTCATCTTCGACGACGAACTGTCGCCCTCGCAGACGCACAACATCGAGAAGGCACTCGGCCGCCGCATCACCGACCGCACGCGGCTCATTCTGGACATCTTCGTCCAGCGGGCACAGACGGCCTATGCCAAGACGCAGGTGAAGCTGGCACAGTACGAATACATGCTGCCACGCCTGACAGGCATGTGGACACACCTGGAACGGCAGCGAGGCGGTACCGGAACACGAGGCGGAGCGGGCGAACGCGAAATCGAGACCGACCGCCGCGTCATCCGCAACAACATCGCCAAACTGAAGGAGGACCTGAAGAAAATCGACCGCCAGATGGCCGTCCAGCGCAGCAACCGCGGCAGCCTGGTACGGGTTTCGCTCGTAGGATACACCAACGTCGGGAAATCCACGCTGATGAACCTGATAAGCAAAAGCGACGTATTCGCCGAGAACAAACTCTTCGCCACGCTCGACACGACCGTGCGCAAGGTGGTGCTCGACAACCTCCCTTTCCTGCTCTCCGACACGGTGGGCTTCATCCGCAAGCTGCCGACGCAACTGGTGGAGTCGTTCAAATCGACGCTGGACGAGGTACGCGAGGCCGACCTGCTGCTCCACGTGGTGGACATTTCACACCCCAATTTCGAAGAACAGATAGCGGTAGTACGGGAGACGCTGCGCGAAATAGGGGCCGGCGACAAACCGGTCTTCATGGTTTTCAACAAGGTGGACGCCTTCCGTTACAAACCGAAAGAGGAGGATGACCTCACGCCCGCCACCCGCGAAAACCTGTCGCTCGACGAGATTAAGCGCAGCTGGATGGCCAAGGGGGATACTCCGTGCATCTTCATCTCGGCCAAAGAGCGGCTCAACATCGACAAGCTGCGGACAGACCTCTACGGTATGGTAAGGGAAATCCATGCGGGACGCTATCCGTTCAACAACTTTTTGTATTAACTTTACCACGACGGTGTTCCGTTCCTGCCGGGACATGCAACACGCTCCGGCAGACGGAAGCCGGCACTTCACACTCCCGCTTAAAACAGAACGGCCATGGTACACATCCTTGACAGAGAGAACACGATACTCAACCGCTTCATCGCGGAGATACGCGATTCCCGCATCCAGAAAGACCGGATGCGGTTCCGCCGCAACCTCGAACGGTTCGGCGAAGTGATGGCTTACGAAATCAGCAAGAGTTTCCACTATTCGCCTCGGACGGTGGAGACGCCGCTCGGCGAAGCCGAAGTGATGCTGCCCGACGAGGAAATCGTACTCGCCACCATCCTCCGTGCCGGCATCCCCTTCCATCAGGGATTCCTCAACTATTTCGACGACGCCTCCTGCGCCTTCGTATCGGCCTACCGCCGGTACAGCAAAGACGGCACGTTCAACATCCGCGTGGAATACGTCTCGGCCGGCGACCTCACCGACAAGACGCTGCTGCTCGTAGACCCCATGCTGGCCACGGGGTCTTCGCTCGTGCTCGCCTACGAGGCGCTCGTGGAGCGCAAGGGAAGGCCGGCGAAACTGCACGTCGCCGCAGGGATAGCGAGCGAGGAGGGCGTCGAGTACGCTCTCAGACACTTGCCTGCCGCCGATACCACCATCTGGTGCGGGTCGGTAGACCAGGAACTCACGGTACACTCCTACATCGTACCGGGATTGGGCGATGCGGGCGACCTCGCATATGGAGCTAAACAGGATGAACTGCAATAGCGGCCTGCCGGTAGCCATCCGCCGGGCAAGACCCGAAGAGCTCGGACAAATCATGGAAATCGTGGCGGATGCCGCCGCTTTCATGCACGCCAACGGCAATCCCGGCCAATGGCGCGACGGCTATCCCGGCCGCGAACGAATCGCCGCCGACATCGCGGGAGGATACTCCCATGCAGCCATCGACGCGACAGGCACGATGGTCGCCACATTCTGTTTCATGCCCTCGCCGGAACCCAACTATGCGACCATCCGCGACGGCGCCTGGCAGGACGGAAGTCCCTACCATGTCATCCACCGCCTGGCCTGTGCGGTACGGGGCCAGGGCATCGCCGCCCGATGCATGGCATGGTGTCTGGAACAGGACCGTCACCTGCGTGCGGATACCCACCGCGACAACATCCCGATGCAGCGTCTGCTGCTTCGGTTCGGTTTCCGTCCGGTCGGCACCGTCTTCGTGGAGGACGGCACACCGCGCATCGCTTTCGAACACAGCGACAACTTCTCTACAAAACAGTAAACGACAGACGTTTCCGTCCTATTCACCGCCCTTTTCTTCTCCATCCGTGACGCCAGCGTCTCCGCAACCGTTGCGCTTTCCGGCACCGACCGACGCGTCGAAAGGTACCGGAGCAAATTCATCACACTCCTTCCCCCGACAAGCGGACACGGAACGGCCGAGACAACGCGCCGTTGCCATTCTCTGCAATTTTATATAACTTTGTGGTTTCAAAGATTCGTAGCATATATGAGCAGCAGAAAATTCAACGAGTACAAGGGGCTCGACCTGCCGCAACTGGGCAGGGAAGTCCTCGAAGTGTGGGACAGAGAGAACACGTTCGGACGCAGCATCACCGAACGCGAAGGAGCACCGGCTTTCATCTTCTACGAAGGGCCGCCTTCGGCCAACGGACTCCCCGGCATCCACCACGTCCTCTCGCGTACCATCAAGGATACTATCTGCCGCTACAAAACCCAGCAGGGCTATCTCGTCCGCCGGAAGGCGGGATGGGATACCCACGGCCTGCCTGTCGAACTGGGCGTGGAGAAGAAGCTCGGCATCACGAAAGAGGACATCGGCCACAAGATATCCATCGAGGAGTACAACCGTACCTGCCGTGAAGCGGTGATGGAGTTCACCGGCGTCTGGGAGGAGCTCACCCGCAAAATGGGATATTGGGTGGACATGAAACACCCCTACATCACCTACGAAAACAAATATATCGAGACGCTGTGGTGGATGCTGAAACAGCTTTTCGATAAGGGCCTGCTCTACAAGGGATATACGATACAACCTTACTCGCCTGCCGCGGGTACGGGCCTCAGCAACCACGAGCTCAACCAGCCGGGATGCTACCGCGACGTGAAGGACACGACCTGCACGGCGCAGTTCGAAATCATCCGCGACGAGCGGAGCGAATTCCTGTTCGATGACGCACAGGGTACGCTCTACTTCCTCGCATGGACCACGACGCCCTGGACGCTGCCCTCCAACACGGCGCTCGCCGTGGGCGACAACATCGAATACGTGCGTGTGAAATGCCTCAATCCCTACACGCAGCAGCCCCAGACGGTCATTCTCGCCAAAGAACTGCTTCCAGCCTATTTCACTCCGAAGATGGAGGGAACGTACAGCATCGGGGAACGGATTTACAAGGGTTCGGAACTGGTCGGAATACGCTACCGGCAGCTCATCGACTGGGTGAAGCCGATGGGCGACGCCTTCCGCGTCATCTCCGGCGACTACGTGACCACGGTGGACGGTACGGGCATCGTACATATCGCCCCCACGTTCGGCGCCGACGACGACCGCGTAGGTAAACAAGCGGGCATCGTGCCGATGTACGTCGTAGACAGGGCGGGCAAGAACCAGCCCATGGTGGACCGCCGCGGCCGTCTGTTCCGCATCGAGGACATGGACCCCGACTTCGTTGCGAAATACGTCGATGCGGAACGCTACCGCGAATGGGCCGGCCGTTTCGTGAAGAACGCCTACGACCCGTCCCTCGGTCCGGACGACCCCACGCTCGACATCGACATAGCCGTCATGCTCAAGGGCGAAGGCAAGGCGTTCAAGATAGAAAAACACACCCACTCCTATCCGCACTGCTGGCGCACGGACAAACCCGTGCTTTACTACCCGCTGGATTCGTGGTTCATCCGGACGACGGCCCTGCGGGAAAGGCTCATGGAGCTCAATGATACCATCGACTGGAAACCCGCCTCGACCGGGACGGGCCGTTTCGGAAAGTGGCTCGAAGGGCTCGTGGACTGGAACCTCTCCCGTTCCCGCTTTTGGGGCACGCCGCTGCCGATATGGGCGACGGAAGACCGCTCCGAACTCAAGTGCATCGGTTCGGTGGCGGAGCTGCGCGCGGAAGCGGAGAAAGCCGTAGCCGCGGGAGCCATGAAAAGCAACCCGCTGGCGGCGTTCCGCGAAGGAGACTTCTCGGAGGAGAACTACAACATCTTCGACCTGCACCGCCCCTATGTGGACGACATCGTCCTTGTATCGGACAAGGGCGAACCCATGCGGCGCGAAAGCGACCTCATCGACGTCTGGTTCGACAGCGGCGCCATGCCCTATGCCCAGGTGCATTATCCGTTTGAAATCAGCCGCGAAGAGTTCCTGAAACGCTTCCCGGCGGACTTCATCGCCGAAGGAGTGGACCAGACGCGGGGATGGTTCTTCACGCTGCATGCTCTGGCCGCCATGCTCTTCGATTCGGTCGCCTTCCGGAACATCATCTCCAACGGTCTGGTGCTCGACAAAAACGGCAACAAAATGAGCAAGCGGCTCGGCAACGCCGTAGACCCGTTCGACATAATGGACAAATACGGGCCGGACGCCGTGCGCTGGTACATGATATCCAATTCGCAGCCGTGGGACAACCTCAAGTTCGACCCGGAAGGGGTGGATGAAGTACGGCGCAAATTTTTCGGTACGCTCTACAACACCTACAGTTTCTTCGCCCTCTACGCCAACGTAGACGGCTTCAACGGTCAGGAACCGGAAATACCCGTGGCCGAACGCCCCGAAATTGACCGGTGGATAATCTCGCTGCTCAACACGCTCGTGCGAGAGGTGAGCGACAGACTGGAGGATTTCGACCCCACGCCTGCAGCACGCCTCATTCAGGAGTTCGTCGGCGAGAACCTCTCCAACTGGTACGTACGACTGAACCGCAAACGCTTTTGGGGCGGCGGCATGAGCACCGACAAACTGGCCGCCTACCAGACGCTCTACACCTGCCTCGAAACCGTTGCCCGGCTCATGGCACCCTTTGCGCCCTTCATGGCCGACCGGCTGTTCGGCGACCTGAATGCCGTGAGCGGAAGATACCGGGATTCCGTACACCTGTGCGCTTTCCCCACGGCCGACGCCTCCCTGATAGACGGAGAACTGGAGGATACGATGTCCATCGCCCAGCGCGTCTCCTCGATGGTGCTCGCCCTGCGCCGCAAGGTGAACATCAAGGTACGCCAGCCGCTGACCAAGATTCTGATACCGGTGCTCGACGAAAAGACGGGACGGCACATCGAGAAGGTCCGTAGCCTCATCATGAACGAGGTGAATGTCAAGGAAGTAGAGCTCATTACCAACACCATGGGCCTCATCACCAAACGCATCAAACCCAACTTCAAGACACTCGGCCCGCGTTACGGCAAGCAGATGAAACAGATAGCCGCACTCGTGGCATCATTTTCGCAGGAACGGATTGCAGCCATCGAGGCGAGCGACAACTTCTTCCTCGAAATAGACGGCCAGCAGTTGCCCGTGACGCGCGAAGACTTCGAGATAACCTCCGAGGATATGCCCGGATGGCTCGTGGCAACGGAAGGAAAGCTGACGGTGGCACTGGACGTAACCGTAACCGAAACGCTGCTCCGCGAAGGTATCGCCCGCGAACTCATCAACCGCATCCAGAACATCCGCAAAGAGAGCGGCTTCGAAGTGACGGACAAGATTCGCGCGGAGATAGGCCGATGCGACCTCGTAGAGGGGGCCGTCACGGATTTCGGCACCTACATCGCCTCGCAGACGCTCGCAGTGGAATTGAAACTAGCCGATACGCCGGCGGGCGACTTCGTTCACGACGTGGACATCGACGAGCATCCGGTCACGATAGCGGTTACGAAAGCCACCGCCTGACGGCCGGCACACAACGGCTTCTGCCGGATACCCGGTCGCGCGGAGGTGCACCGCAATAATAATGCGATGCAGAAAAGCGTTATGGGAAGGATATAGGAGATAATTTCACGCACCGGCTTGCATTTATGCCCGGAAGTGGTTATCTTTATAATATCGGAATTAAAAACCAAATAAGATACGGATATGTCAGAAGTCGAAAAAACCAGATACTCGGACGAGGAACTTGCCGAATTCAAGGCCATCATCCTCGACAAGCTCGAAAAGGCGAAAGCCGACTACGAATTGTTGCGTTCGTCCATCACCCACACGATGAGCAACGACACGGAAGATACGTCGCCCACCTTTAAAGTGTTGGAAGAAGGAGCTGCTACCCTCTCGAAAGAGGAGTCGGGCAGGCTCGCCCAGCGACAGCTCAAATTCATACAGCATCTCGAAGCGGCTCTCGTGCGTATCGAGAACAAGACCTACGGAATATGCCGCGAAACGGGCAAACTGATTCCGAAAGAGAGACTCAAAATCGTACCGCACGCTACGCTGAGCATCGAGGCCAAAGAGAGCCACAACAAATAGGAGAGCAAACGCACGGAAACCGTGTACGCAGCTCGTTGCCCGACAGGAACAAGGGATGGAAAACAATCCCCTGTTCCTGTTTTCATCTGCAGCGACCGCCCGCCATAGGAAAGTATCGCTTCCGGGATGCCGCCGGAAACAAGACGCGGCATTCCACACGCATACCATACGAAACGCCTCATCCGAGGCTGTCCATCCACAGGGAGAACCTCTCTGTTGTTTCCGAATATCCTCAACCGCTTCGCCCCGTTACACGAACGGAACAACCTCTCTTGCCCGAGCCTCCCGAAGGCGGGAAGAGAACGCCAAGACTCTCGGGACAATCCGCCCCACCCCCTGCGAGAGCAGAAATGCCTTTTCGCTCCCGCCCTTTCGCTTCCCTCTTTTTACGAGCAGGAAACGGGCCATGCACGGCAACGGCATTTTTATCGTATCTTTGCCGGACGACCGCAACAGGCGGAACGACGATTGACATGGCGAACAACAAGATAACCATCTATACCGACGGGGCGGCACAGGGCAATCCCGGCAGAGGAGGGTACGGTGTGGTACTGCTTTCTCCACCCTATCGGAAAGAGCTCAGCGAAGGATTCCGTCTTACCACGAACAACCGCATGGAGCTGCTGGCCGTCATCAAAGGACTGGAGACCCTCAAATTCGACGGCTGCGAAGTCACCGTCTTTTCCGATTCCCGCTACGTGGTCGATGCCGTCACCAAAGGATGGGTGTTCGGCTGGGAAAAGAAAAGTTATAAAGACAAGAAGAATCCGGACCTGTGGCGGCGGTTCATGGTGCTTTACCGCAAACACCATGTACGGTTCGTATGGGTGAAGGGACACGACGGCAATCCGGAAAACGAACGCTGCGACCGGCTGGCCGTGGCAGCCGCCAACAGCGGCGACCTGAAAGAAGACGCAGGCTATACAGGGAAAGAGGAGAGATAGCAAACGGGGCGCTCCGCAGCCATCGCTCCGGTCCATCTTCCCGGCACTACATGCCGACAGGAAACACGGATAGGATACGGTTCCCGCCCCAGATAAAGCCGAGCATGGCTCCGGAGCCATGCTTCCCTGCGCTGCACCGGGACACAGATTATCCGCCACAAAACAAACGCGATTTTCGATGCCCTATCACCCCGGCTCTCTGAGAATGCCACAGCAGGCTCGGAAACGGCGAGCTCCAATCTAAACCGATGATTTCTCACCTGTTCGGCAGAATCACAGCCGAGCAACCAAATACCGCATCAAAGTTTAGCTCGCTCATGACAGAAAAACCCTACATGTTTTCTGTCCATTCTCCCGGCCTCTACGGTTGTATTATACAAGCTTCTACCACAACATCCGAACGTTTCATCTTATAAGCGGCGAATGTTATAGATCGTCCTTCTACATCAAAACACAACTCTGGAGCAAAGCGGAGTGCAACACGGTATGTTGTATTGCATCCTCTTTCTACATCAAACCACAACAGACCGAGAGGCAGTGCTCGCGTATGCAAAGTTGTATTGCATCCTCTTTCTACATCAAACCACAACCCTCTGGTTCGCATCTGGTTCGCGATTGGTGTTGTATTGCATCCTCTTTCTACATCAAACCACAACTCCGGAACGCCGATAAACGCGGCGGATTTCGTTGTATTGCATCCTCTTTCTACATCAAACCACAACGCCCGTGTCGAGGAAGAGATTGCCGACCTGGTTGTATTGCATCCTCTTTCTACATCAAACCACAACCATGATAAGGCATCAAACGACGAGCACGAGTTGTATTGCATCCTCTTTCTACATCAAACCACAACTTCGCTTAGCGAAATGCTGTTCGAGGACACGTTGTATTGCATCCTCTTTCTACATCAAACCACAACGGGAACTACCGCTATGTTTCCGGGGCAAAGGTTGTATTGCATCCTCTTTCTACATCAAACCACAACGCGGAGGCTCAAGCCAACGCCGGAGGCGATTGTTGTATTGCATCCTCTTTCTACATCAAACCACAACGATTTCATCCCGAACCTCTTCCGGCACTCGGTTGTATTGCATCCTCTTTCTACATCAAACCACAACTCCTCCGTCGCCTACCATGGCAAGCCCGCCGTTGTATTGCATCCTCTTTCTACATCAAACCACAACCTGCTCGTCCGTAACCTTCATCATGGCGAAGTTGTATTGCATCCTCTTTCTACATCAAACCACAACCAATTACGATATCCCTGTTTCCAGCCTTGGTTGTATTGCATCCTCTTTCTACATCAAACCACAACTAAGCATTGTAGAATACTTCACCGATAAACGTTGTATTGCATCCTCTTTCTACATCAAACCACAACCTCGGACGCCAGACACTTTGATTTTCGGGCACTTAACAGCCAGTAGACATGACACGAAACGAGGCGGCGTACACCGGGGAAGTCGGTTCGATGCAGTTTTCACATTTTCTACAAATATACGGAAAAGTTCGTGTAAAAAGAGCTGAATTGGAGGTTGTTGAGTATAAATATTTGATGGATAAATGATTTGAGTGATGTCTATCAATGTTCCACCGAATGGTCAAAAAGAGGCTTTAGGAGTGGTTAAACCGGAGAATCCTTACTTATCCGTTGCCTTTTTTAGGGTGTCAGAATGTCGGTAAATTACTCATTGATGCCCGCCAAAAACCTTACCGGATGGCACCGTCATGACAAAAGTAGTAACTTTTTCGACCGGTTTGACAAAATACGGATTTTAACCGTTTCTACCGTACTTTATTCACTGTTCCGCTTTATTCTTCATGGCTTCAAATAGCTGAATGACAGTTATTTTTGCAGTAATGAAAATACTATGGAACAAAGCGTAAAGGTTTGGTTCTACCTGAAAAAGAACGAAGCGAACGAAGAGGGCCGTTGCCCCGTTATGGCCCGCCTTACGGTGGGGAATACGGCGAGTGTATTCAGTATGAAACTGACCGCTCCCGTATCGTTATGGACATCTGGCCGTGCACAAGGTAAAAGTGCGGAAGCCGGACGTATCAACCGGCAACTGGATGAGGTACGTGCTTCCGTCCTGTCCATCTATCGGGAACGGTCAGCTATTCGCAACGACATAACGGCAGACGATATCAAACATCGGCTATTGGGGATGAACGACGGACAGGAAACACTCTTGTGCTATTTCCGTTCTTTCATCGAGCATTTCGCACAGCGTGTGAATATCAACCGTACCGTCGGTACGCTTAACTCCTATCGCATTGTCTACAAGCGGTTGTCCGGATTTTTGCAGCAAAAATATCGTCTTGCGGATATTTCATTTACGGCATTGGACAAATCGTTCATCGACAAATACGATTTGTACCTGCGTACCGAATGTCATTTGGCACTCGGCACAATCCGCTTGCAGACAACCCGGTTACGGACAGTCGTAGGTCATGCCATTGCCGAGGGAATCATTACGACCGACCCTTTTGCCGGCTATGAATCGGAATCCCCCCGGCCAAAGCGGAGATATCTTACCCGTACAGAACTGGAACGACTGATGACAACTCCGCTCGATACACCGTAAGTATCCGTTAATCCCCACCTTGTGGATGATTTTTGAGGA
>UMBK01043074.1_pt1 | contig 16032 bp, 16 predicted proteins | sample 1963941 | NCBI WGS metagenome assembly UMBK01 (sample SAMEA4835939, study PRJEB28245) | human gut metagenome | biome: gut microbiome; material: fecal sample | place: Denmark | collected 2008 | reverse complement strand
GCGAGGTGAAACGATAGATATGAGGATAAAGCCTATACTGGTTAAACGATAGTCTAAGCGGCTCGATGGTTAAGCCTTGACGGAAGACAGTTACAGACGTCAAGCCGTGATACCCAACTTCGCCTTGTAGGTTGTTTGGGCAAAAAGAACTTATCACGGAGCAACTACATACATAGTAAAGGACGAAAGTCGTATCCGACAATCTATCATGCCAATAGTTATTATATGTCTAAACGGGGATTGCCTAAGTGGGGCAACCCATATGGCAACAGAGCTTCCGTAGTAGTCCGAGCAAGGGAAAGCCTTGTACATGGCGAAGGGAAGCAGCCAATATCGTTTAATGTCAAATTTTGGAAAATGTGAGAGACATGAAAAGAAATCCAGAGAAGATATTAAACAGTCTAACACAACATAGTTCCGACTTGGACTACAAGTTTGAACGTTTGTATCGGATACTGTTTAATGACGAGATGTACTATATTGCCTATCAACGCATATATGCAAAACAGGGTAATATGACCAAAGGTGTTGACGGAAAAACCGTTGACGGCTTCAGTATATCTCATATTGAACGGTTGATTGATACGCTCAAAGATGAGACGTATCAGCCGAATCCCTCTCAACGGGTGTATATTCCCAAGAAAAACGGGAGGATGCGACCGCTGGGTATTCCGTCATTCATTGACAAGCTCCTGCAAGAAGCTATTCGAATGATTTTGGAAGCAATCTATGAGGGTAGTTTTGAAAACTCCTCTCATGGTTTCAGACCACAGAGAAGTCCACAGACTGCACTTTGGAACGTCCAAAAAAGATTCAACAATACAAAGTGGTTTATCGAGGGAGACATCAAAGGTTTCTTTGATAATATTGACCACGAAGTATTGATAGCAATTCTTTCAGAACGTATTTCGGATGTACGCTTTCTGCGTCTTATCCGAAAGTTCCTGAATGCCGGGTATGTAGAAGATTGGGTATTTCACAAATCGTATAGTGGAACACCTCAAGGTGGAATAATAAGTCCCATATTGGCAAATATCTATCTTGACAAGTTTGACAAATACATTAAGGAATACATCAATAGATTTGATAAAGGGAAAAGGCGTAAAGAAAATCCGATAGTAAAACGTTTTGGACAACGGAAAGCCAAGTTAGTTGAGAAGCTAAAAAAGTCAACGGACGAAGTTGAACGTCAACGACTGATGATGCAAATCAAAGAGATTGTTAAAGAACGTCTTAAGTATCCCGCAAGTGATGAAATGGACTCGGACATGAAACGACTGAAATATGTGAGATATGCGGATGATTTCCTAATTGGTATTATTGGCAGTAAAGAAGACTGTATCCATATCAAAGAGGACATAAAGAAATTTATGGCTGAAAAATTGAAATTGGAACTATCTGATGAGAAAACGCTGATTACTAATGCAAGGAAACATGCTAAATTTCTCGGATATGACATATTCGTGAGAAAGTCAAACGATACCCATAGGGATAAAAACGGACATTTAACAAGAAGCTTAGACCACAAGATAGTTTTGTATGTGACAACCGAGGTTATGAGAAAGAAACTCCTTGAATATGATGCGGTAAAAATCACCGTACAAAATGGAAAGGAAGTCTGGAAGCCAAAAGGTCGTTCATACATGCGTTGTCTTGATGATTTGGAGATTATAAGCCAATATAACTCCGAAATCATGGGGTTCTATAACTTCTATTCGATTGCAAACAACAGTCCTGTGATAGATTCATTCTATAATATAATGGAATACAGTATGTATAAGACATATGCCGCAAAATACAGTACCTCGAAAAAGAAAATCATAGCAAGGTACAAGAAAAACGGAGTATTTGCCATACCGTACACCAATAAAAATGGATATGAGTTCAAACGTGAGTTCTATGACAAAGGCTTTAAACGTAAGGAACTGCCTAATCGGTATTTAGATGACAGACTACCCAACACGATTGCCATAACGGGCGGCAGAAATGGTTTAATCAAGAGACTTCAAGCACGGGTATGTGAAAACTGCGGTGCTACGGACAACCTCGAAATGCACCATATACGTAAACTTAAAGACCTTAATGGCAAAAGGGATTGGGAGATTAAAATGATTTCACGTAAACGTAAAACATTAGCAGTATGTTCAGTATGTCATCACAAGATACATTCGGGAAAGTTAAACTGAATGATAAGGTGGAGAGCCGTGTACGGGGAGACCTGTATGCACGGTTCGGAGGCGAGTGCTTGGAAACCTACCATTGTAACAAATGGCAAGGCGCTGGGTGCTTAGCCTATGGCCAGATAGCGAGTGCTAAAATCCCGCTTTCGAGGATGATTTCACCGCAGCTTTATTGGGTCATGACAGGCGATGACTTCACGTTGGATTTGAATAATCCTGAACATCCGAAAATCCTATGTGTGGGAAATAATCCGGACAGGCAGAATATCTACTCGGCGGCTCTCGGTCTGTATAATTCCCGTATAGTGAAACTGGTAAACAAGAAAGGACAGTTGAAATCCTCCATCATCATAGATGAGCTACCCACGATATATTTTCGGGGTATTGACAATCTGATAGCCACCGCCCGAAGCAACAAAGTGGCAGTCTGTCTCGGCTTCCAGGATTTCTCCCAGCTGACCCGTGACTACGGTGAAAAAGAGGCGAAGGTAATCCAAAATACGGTCGGCAATATATTCAGCGGCCAAGTGGTAGGTGAAACCGCAAAGAGCCTTTCCGAGCGGTTCGGTAAAATCCTGCAACAAAGGCAATCCATCTCCATCAACCGGCAGGATACATCCACCTCCATCAACACGCAGTTGGATTCTCTGATACCGGCATCCAAAATAGCCAATCTCTCGCAGGGAACATTCGTGGGCAGCGTGGCGGACAATTTCGGAGAAGAGATAGAACAGAAGATTTTCCATGCGCGGATTATTGTCGACAGTGAAAAAGTGGCGGCGGAAACAAAAGCCTACAAGAAGATACCCGTCATCAACGAGTTCAAGGACGAGGACGGCAACGACATCATGCAGCAACAGATAGACCGCAACTATTCACGCATCAAGGCTGACGTACTGCAGATCATTGAGGAAGAGATGGCAAGGATAGCCAATGATCCGGATCTGAAACACCTGATTCCGCAGAAGGAAGATGATAAAAAAGACGAATAGAACAAGTCCGCTTTTTTATTTCAGCCTGCAAAGGTAGTCCCGTGCCCGCCTGGATTGAGCAAGGCCAAGCCCTTACGGGTTTCCGCAAAAATCTTCCGCGCTCCGCTTGCGGTATTTTTCCGGAAAGCCTTGCACAATCCGGCACGGGACAGTGATGCAGGCAAGAAATAAAATATCGGCTCACGAGCCGGTGAATGTTTAACTGAATAAAAGAAATATGGCTATGGGCAGAACAAGAGTGGTCAATATCCGCAAGGAAACCTGTGACGTGTACATTGGCAGGGCTGGATATGGCAAGGACGGTTATTTCGGGAATCCGTTCAGACTGGAAGCAACGATGGCAAAAGGCAGTACGCTTGGCCGATACAGGAAATACTTTTATCATCGCCTGAGTACGGATAAAGAGTTCCGCAAGCGGATCGGGAATTTGCAGGGCAAGACATTGGGATGTTTCTGCAAACCGGATCCTTGTCATGGGGATATCATTAAAGAATACCTGGACTGGATGGCTGAAAATGCGAATGAAGCAATCGTCATCGGGCAAATCCATTGGAAAGGATGTGTCTATCCCGTCAGGGAAATAGATGCCGGCAACCATATATTCAGGGTGTCAGTGGAGAGCCTGCGGAATGAACTGGCAAACGATATGCGTAACGGTATATATGAGGCAATGGAAGCCAGCGAAGAGATTGACGGTTACTGTACGGATGAAGAGTTGTGTACGCTGTCAGATACCGATTTGTATAAAATGTATTGTTGAACGAATTATAATGACAAATGAATTATGAGGAAAAGAAGCAATTTCACACCGATGAATAGATTTCATGAGATTATCGACCATTACGGTCTGAAACTGATGGAAGTAGGTGTCAATCACCTGAGAATATTCTCCGAAGGACGGAAACTTTTTGATTATTATCCGCTCCGGATGAAACTCTTCGACTACCGGCAATGGCAACAGTTGACTTACCCGTCTCTCCTTGACGGTACGGACAAATGGGAAACGGAACTTGACGGCATCATCCAAAGACTGCTGGTATCACCGCAATAAACTTGAAAGTATGAAGGAAAACAATAATACACCGCTCGTTTGGAACAACATTCCCGAATGGGCGATTTTTGCATTGGAGTACGGCATTGAAGAAGAATTGTTCCTTACCGATGAAGACAAGGATCTGATAACCCGATTCATCGGTGAAAATTTTCCGAACGGATATACCATGTCGGTGGATTGGGAAGCATACAGAGAGTTTGATGCTTACCCGGCCTTTGGGAAACCATGTAAAACGTATGAAGTGACTTTTATAACAGCATAAACCGATTTGAAATGAAAAAGATAATATTGAGTGAATACAATGCCATCCCGGAAAATTACCGTGGAATCTGGACTGTAGAACGTTGGGACTTGCCAGATTGGGCGGAAATACGAGAAAAACATATCGGCAAGCGCACCATGATGGTCAATGACAATGGCACGTGCCTGTTGGTTGAAGGAATAGGCTTTGAAATCGTGGATGACAGTACATGGAAAAAGCCCGATGAAGTCAGACAGGAAATAGGAGGTCTTTATCTGAAGTTCTACAGTGAGCAAGGATGTGAACCTCATTATGCGGACTGTGTCATCAGATGGTGTGACACACTGGAAACAGTAGAAGTAAGGATCGCTTTGGCTATGGAATCCGACACGGAAAAGGATGACGAGATATTCTTCTACTGCAATAGTCTGGAAGACTTGAAATCATTGACGGACAAAGATGGGGAGGATTTTACTGTTGCCGGATGCCTCGATTTCGGAATATACGAAGAATTGCTACAAACAACTTAAAATTACCGGATATGAAAATCAAATGTCAGGAACACTACGACAAGGTGGCGGAATACGCCAAAAGTATTGGTGACACAACCTTTCAGAATTGCATTGAACGCCTCAAACAATGGGAGAAGAACTCTGGCGGCAGGTATGAAATTGAACTGTATTACGATTTCGCTCCGTATTCATTCGGATTTGCGGAAAGGACACCGGATGGAAGAAACGGCATTGTGGGTGGATTGCTCTATCACGGCAGACCGGATGAGTCTTTTGCCGTAATGATGGAACCATTTCACGGCTGGAGCATACATACATAAAATTTTTATACCACAAGTTAATCTGCAATTGCGTGAAAAACGGTGCAGGTAAAGTCAAAACTCCCTTTCTGATAAAACCACCCCTGTTACAGCTATTTGTAGCAGGGGTGGATTTATATTTTGGGTGCATTATGCACATTGTCCTTACTATTTTTACACACTATTATGCTACATATTATGGTGGATTCATAATAGATTTCCTTCTGTATCTTTAAGGAAATCTATTATATTAATGATTGATATGCCATCTGTATTCACATGAGAAGGGGTCAAACCTCCCACAATGACTATTTTAGGGAATCCATCTTTGATATGACGAAGGGAATTGGTTTCCTGGTCAATTTTTTCTTGAGTGGGCATATCAAGTGCTGATTGTATGTACACACGTTTATCCCCACTATTGCAAATGAAATCAACTTCCAGTAGTTTTCGCATTTTCTTTCCATCATCATTTGTTATTCTCACTTCCACTTGCCCTACATCAATCGAATACCCTCTGATACGCAGTTCGTTATATATGATATTTTCCATAAGATGCCCCCCATCAATTTGACGGTAATTCAGACGGGCATTACGTAGTCCGACATCTTCAAAATAATATTTTGAAGGCGTGTTGATGTAATGCTTTCCTTTGATGTCATATCGAATGGCTTTTTCCAACATAAAGGCATCTTGTAACATTCCAAGATAACTCTGTATGGTTGTATCTGAAATACTATGACCTTTTACGGACTTGAATGTATTTTCAAGGTTTGTCGGATTGGTCAGGCAGCCTATGTTGGAAGCAATAATATCTATAAGTTCACTCAAATCATCATCGTTCCTAATATTGTAACGCTCTTTTATATCGCGTATATAAGTTCCTTGAAACAAGGATTTTAGATAATTTTCTTTTTCTGTTTTCTTTGAAAAAGATACGACTTGTGGCATTCCTCCATAAATCATATAATCCTGTAGGGCAGAAAGTTCATTTGTGTACTGTCCTGCCTTGAGAAATTCCGAAAAACTCAGTGGATGGACTCTGATTTCATACCCTCGACCACGAAATTCTGTTTTTACATCACTGGACAACATTCGGCTATTGCTTCCAGTTACATATACGTCTGTATTTTTAATTTTCAGATAGCTGTTGAGTACATCTTCAAACTCAGGAACAAGTTGTATTTCATCCAATAGTATGTAATACATATCGTTATCTGTGATATGTCCATCGATGTGATCCAATAATCTGTCCGGCTCTCTGAGGTGTTTATTACGTCGGTCTTCCAAATCAACTTGAATAATGTGCTCTTCATTCACACCGTTTTCAAGTAATGATTGTTTGAATAATTCAAATAGAAGATAAGATTTTCCACAACGGCGTACACCGGTAATAATCTTAATCATTCCGTTGTGCATCACACTTCTTAGCTCTTGCAAATATTTATCCCTTGGTATAATCATGTTGCAAAAGTAGTGAAAATTATCAGTATTACGGTTATTCTATTGGAGAAAAATGGGTAAAAGACCAATTTTCTCCAATAGAAGGCGGATATAAGCGAATCCATGTTCATTATTTGCTCGCATTCATTAAAAATGAACATCCATAGATAAGTGAACAAAAACATTTTTTCATGTATTATCGTTCTGCAAGAGTAATCATTTTCTGATTACTTCTGCGAAATGATTGCAATTTTCTTGGGCTAAAGGTACATTTTTCCATATTTCTCTATAAAAATCCATCATAAGCCACGCTTCACTTGTCAAGTCCCTTTAAGAAGATAACTCGGAGGGACGATACCTTCTACGTTCAGGCCTGCGGTTTTCGGGCAAAAAATTCCCTTCGGTAATTTTTCACCCGAAAAAACGTTCCGGTATCGCCGTCCGAGTTGGAGAAACGTTCCGGGACTTAGCAAGCGAAGCGACCTACGACGCATAGGACAAAACCAAGATACAATCCGGCGGCGGTATTTTGCCGACACCTGATGTCCTAATGGATTATGCTGTCAACATCAACCGCACGTAAATTCTCATCCAGTCCTATGGAGTAACAGAAGGAAGCGGGGACTAAAGACAGCTCGCTCTCCACTCTGCATAATACAGTTTCTCTTTATCGGCTTCGTGTCGTTTGCGGCTTTTCCACCCTTTCCCATTTTCCCGTTCCGCCTTTTTTGTTTTTGGCTTTCCCTTCGCGTATTTCTCTCTCTTCTTTTATCGGACTCGGTACGTTTCTCACACTTTTATCCTTGATTCTTCCGTTTTTCCGCCTTGCGTTTTCTCCCTCTGCGGTGAAACGTGATGACATCCGATGAAACGGATAGTACAACGCATTGAGACATAGTGATTTATCAAATTTATGACTATATATTTGCGGTGACAACAACAGTTATAAACCCTAAAAATTACAGTTATGGCAAAGAAAAATGTAAGGGACGAACCCCCAAAAACGCAAGTCACCGAGAACGCCCAGCTGAGCGACATCGTGTTTATCCTCGACAAGATGGAACTGCTTCTACAGGCAATATCCGACATCGACAAGAACGGCAGGTACAAGACGGTTTCGGCAGACAAAAAACACCGGAACTCTTTCCTGAAAATTGACCGATATGCCAGCATGTTCGAGAATTTCCTGAAGAACTTTTGGAGCCAGTTGAAAGACCCGACTCGTTTCGGCATCCTTTCCGTCAAGGAGAATGCGCTGGATAACCCGGAAGTCAGACAGGCAATCGAGGATCTTGCCGCAGGCAGAAAATCAGACGCGGTGGAGGAATTTCTAAAGAAATACGAGATTGTTCCCCGCTCCAAAGAAAACCAAAGTATAAACCATCAAAATCAAGAAGAAATGGCAAAAAAAACTGAGACACAGCAACAGGCCGCTCCGGAAACCGCGCAGCAGCCGAAATACCGCTACAATGAATCCATGATCAACTGGGAGGAACTGAAGAAATACGGGCTGTCCCGCGAGTATCTTCAGGAACGCGGACTCCTTGACCAGATGCTCAGGGGCTACAAGACCAACCAGGTCGTGCCCATCAGCATGAATTTCGGTTCTGCCGTATTGCGTACCGACGCACGGCTGTCACTCCAGCAGTCCGTGGGAGGTCCCATCGTGCTGGGCATCCACGGTATCCGGCAGAAACCCGAACTCGACCGCCCGTACTTCGGGCATATCTTCTCCGAGGAGGACAAGAAGAACCTGCTTGAAACAGGCAATATGGGACGTGTCGTGGAACTGAAAGGACGGGGCGGTGAATACATCCCCTCTTTTGTCAGCATTGACAAGCTCACCAATGAGGTGGTCGCCATGCGTGCGGAAAATGTCTTCATCCCGAAGGAGATTAAAGGCGTAAAGCTTACCGAGCAGGAGCAGAACGACCTGCGCGAAGGCAAGAAGGTGTTCATCGAGGGTATGATTTCCAACAACGGAAAGGAGTTTGACGCCCACATCCAGATCAACGCCGAGCGCAGGGGCATCGAATATATCTTCGATAACGACAAGCTCTTCAACCGCCAGTCATTGGGTGGCGTGGAACTGACCAAACAGCAGGTTGAAGACCTGAATGCCGGAAAGGCCATTTTCGTGGAGGGAATGGAGCGTAAGGACGGGGAGAGATTCTCCTCCTATGTCAAGCTGGACGAGGTGACAGGCAGGCCCGCCTATACCCGCTACAATCCCGACTCCCCGGAGGGCGCACGGGAAATTTATATCCCGAACGAGATCAATGGCGTGAAAATCACCGCCGAGGAGCAGCAACAACTACGGGAGGGCAGGACCATCTTCCTCAATGACATGGTGAACCGCAAGGGCGAGGAGTTCTCCTCGTTCATCAAGGCGGACCTGGAAACCGGACGGCTCAGTTATTCACGCACTCCGGACGGTTTCGAGCAGCGTGCGGAATTCAAGATTCCGGATAAGGTGTGGGATGTGGAGCTTACCCGCAAGCAGCGTTCCGACCTGCAGAGTGGCAAGGCTGTTTTGGTGGAGGGTATCAAGGGATATGACGGCAAGACCATCTCCCAGTATGTCAAGGCGAACTTCAACCAGGGCAGGCTGGACTTCTACAACGAGAACCCCGACCGCAAGCGTGACGCCTCGCAACGAAATGTCGTGGCTGAAACACAGAGGCAGGAACAGGGCAGCCGGAAATCCAAAGGCGCAAGTATAGCATGATGCGTGAATCAAATGAATGTGGAATCCTAAAAGAAAAGAAATATGGAAATGAACAAGGAAAACAACACGCCTTTCAAGGTAGAGGACGTAAACTGGGAGGAACTGGCAGGTATCGGCATATTGAAAGACGAGCTGGAAATGTCGGGAGAACTCGACACGTTGCTCAAGGGGGAGAAAACGAATGTGATACGGCTCAGCCTGGTGCTGCTTGGTGTGGACGTGGTGATGGACGCCACGCTACAGCTGGTGCGCAAGGACGGCGGACCGCTGCTCGAAATCCTCGGCATCAAACCCTTCGGACAACAGTAGCCCCTCCTTATATATAATATGTAAACTGAATGTATAACCGCCGTTTTCCGTTCCACCACACACCGGCAAGCGGGAAACGGCTTGACTTTATCCGAATCATGATAGCAATCATAGCAGAAAAACCGAGTGTCGGTCAGGACATAGCCCGTGTGGTCGGGGCTACAGAAAAAAAGGACGGCTACATAGTGGGAAACGGTTACATGGTGACATGGGCACTGGGACATCTGGTGTCACTGGCCTTACCGGATGCATACGGCTACACGAGAACCGCCGCCGAAGACCTTCCGATGATTCCCGATCCGTTCCGTCTTGTCGTGCGGCAGGTACGCACTGACAGGGGGATGGTGACGGACATCGCAGCCGGCAGGCAGCTCAAGGTCATCAGCGAAGTGCTCGCCGGATGCGAGAGCATCATCGTGGCGACCGATGCCGGACGTGAGGGGGAACTCATCTTCCGGTGGATATATTCTTATTTGGGCTGTACCAAGCCGTTCAAACGGTTGTGGATCTCCTCGCTTACCGACGAGGCCATCCGTGAGGGAATGGCAAGCCTCAAGGAAGGAACCGGATATGACAGCCTGTATGCAGCCGCGGACAGCAGGGCGAAGGCGGATTGGCTGGTGGGCATGAATGCCAGCCGCGCATTGGCGGCAGCCTCCGGTTCGGTGAACAACTCCATCGGACGGGTACAGACACCGACCCTTGCCATGATATGCGCACGCTTCAAGGAGAACCGTAACTTCGTCTCCACACCATACTGGCAGTTGCATATAGTGCTGAAAAGGGACAACGGGTACCGGCAGTTCATCCACACGAAAGAGTTCAAGGACAAGAATATGGCGGAAGCGGCATACAAGAGTATTACCCCCGGATCGGTGGTAACAATCACTAAAGTGAAGCGAGGAAAGGTATTCCAGCAGGCTCCGCTCCTATACGATTTGACAGCCCTCCAGAAGGACTGTAACATTCATTACGACCTTCCGGTGGACAAGACCCTTGCCATCACACAGTCCCTGTACGAAAAAAAACTGGTTTCATATCCGAGGACAGGCAGCAGGTATATTCCGCAGGATGTCATGGCGCACATTCCGGTATTGTTGGAAAAGATAACAGCCATGCCGGAGTTCCGTGAGTACAGAAGGAGCTTAGACCTTTCCGCCCTGAATACACGAAGCGTGGACGCCGCAAAAGTGACCGAGCACCATGCGCTGATTATCACCGGTATCGTCCCTGAGGGATTGTCCGAAGCGGAATCCACGGTTTATACTCTGATAGCTGGCAGGATGCTGGAAGCCTTCTCTCCCCCTTGCGAGAAAGAACTGCTGCTCATGGAGTGCGTATGCGGGGGACTGGACTTCCACTCCCGTTCCACTGTTATCGCCAATCCGGGTTGGCGGGCGGTGTTCTCCCGAAAGGAGGACCGGGAAAAGGACGAGCCGGAAAGAGACGAAGGCACAGCATCTTTTACAGAGGGTGAGGAAATACCGGTCATGGGACATGGACTGTCACAGAAAAAGACATTGCCCAAACCTCTTTATACGGAAGCCACCCTGCTCACGGCCATGGAGAACTGCGGCAAGGAAATCACTGACGGACAGGCACGCGAAGCGGTGAAGGATACGGGTATCGGTACGCCTGCCACCCGTGCCGCCATCATCACGACCCTGCTCAAACGTGACTACATCGAGCGTTCCGGCAAGAGTATCCGTCCGACGGAAAAGGGGCTTTATCTCTATGAATCGGTAAAGGACATGATGGTGGCTGACGCGAAGCTGACCGGCACATGGGAAAAGGCACTGGAACAGATAGAGGGGCGTACCCTCGATCCGGAAAGCTTCATGCTCTCCATCAGGGAATACACGGGAAAAGTGACCGGCGAGATACTGCGTCTCAAATTTCCAGAGCCGTCATCATGCGTCCTTGCCTGCCCCAAGTGCAAGACCGGCAACGTGGTGGTGAAGTCCAAAGTCGCGAAATGCGACCGTGAAGGATGCGGACTGCTGGTGTTCCGCCGTTTTCTGAACAAGGAACTGACGGACCAGCATCTCGAACAGCTTTTCTCTTCCGGTTCCACCCGACTGATCAAGGCTTTCAAGGGCAAGAAAGGGGTGTCTTTCGATGCGGCAATCATTTTTGACGAAAGTTTTAACCTGAAACTTTCTTTTCCAAAATCCAAGGGCGGGAAAGGTAAATGATACCGTCATTCCAATTCCGAGGCAAAGGTAGCGGAACCGCCCGTTTCCACCTGCAAGGTCGGGCCTTGCAGGTTTCGGGGGAAAATCATCCTCGCCCTGCTCCGGTATTTTCCCCGAAAACCTTGCCTGTGGAGGCGGTCCGCATCCTGGCCCCTGAAATTGGAAATGACATGTTTCACCTTTTAATAGCAAATGATCATGAAAGCAAAGGAATGTATCGAAAAACCGAGAACCGGCAAATGGATAAAAAGAATGGCACTGGCCGCCGCAGCCTTCATAATGTTCAGTTATCTTTATTCAAGAGGGATTTCACCGGTATGGGCGGCAGTCGCCATCGTCTGTTTCAGGGGATTCTTCAGGTTCCTCTATAAAATCGCCTGCCTTCTGGTAGCGGCGGCGATACTTTTCTGCATCCTCAGCTGCCTGGTATTCTGATTCCACCGGCATACAATATCGGGAAATGAAACAAATGCGGCATATAAACCACTGCAACACCTTGCAGGACAGGGCTGTCCCAACGGACGGCTCTTTTGGTATCCCATACTTTATGAAGACAAGGATGACGGGATCAGGGACGGAAAGGAAAGAGAGGCATATACAGCCAGTGGCAGACCGGGAACTACAGGGCAAAGTTGGCAAACGCTTCTTTTCGGACGGCAAGGCCGGGACCCTTCGGGTTTCGCGGAAAAATCATCCTCGCCCGGAGGGCTTGCGGTATTTTTCCCGAAAGCCTTGCCTTTCCGGAAGCGTCTGCCGTAAAGCCCATGTAGTTCAACGGGCTGCCAAAGCCCGAGTATCCACAATTAAAATGATAAAGTCATGAATCAAGCAATCATCTCAAGACCGCCGACGGCACCGGTACAGATACCAATGCCGATACCGGCAAGAAGAAAGTACCATGTCCCGGAACCGACCGTCAAATTCCCTCCACGGGAAAAGGGCGGACCCGTACACATCTCCACACTGCTGGACCCGATACTGGAGATAAGCAGTCATCCTGACCGGAACAGGCTGCTGGCGGAGTTCTTCAACAGATAGAAAGAATACGGTTATTCACACTTTAATCCATATAATTATGTTTTTTACAGCAATCAACCAGATGATGACAGAAGGAGTCGACCTGACACTCGTCATCCGTAAAGCGAACGGACAAATGGCGGTATCCGTACTGCCGAAGTCAAACGGGCTGAAAGACGAAGCCCAGAACCACATTATCCCGTTGACCCTCAATGGAGTTCCGCAGGAACTGGATACCGGATTCCTGCAAGCCGTCGCCCGGCCGGTGCAGAAAGCCACGGGACTGATCACCAACATGGCGCAGTTCGAGGCACAGACGGAAAAGGCCGCTTCCGAGAGCAAGGCGGCGAAGGATGCAAAGGCCAAGGAGACGAAAGAGGAGAAAGAGAAACGGGAGAAGTACGAGAAGCATCTCAAGAAAGCTGAGGAACTGATTGCCGCAGGAAACCATAAGGATGCAGTGACGGCTCTCGGACAGGCCCGACTTTATGCCAAGCCGCAGGACCAGAAGAAGATTGACGAGATGCTTGAGCAGCAGAAAAAGGCCATGAACCGGGGAAGCCTGTTCGAGCTGATGGAAGAATCGCCTGCACCGCAACAGCTTCGGTCACAACCACCGGCAGCAACGGCACAACAGTTGCAGCCTGCACCGCACTGTCCACCGCAATCCCAGGCATCAGGACCGGCGGGCGGACAAATTCCTGACGGGCAGCAGCAGACAATGTGGCCGCCACAGCAGCCTGCGCAAAGGCCGGCACCGCATCAGGCTCCCCCACAGCCGCAATACGCCGGACAACGGCCGATGAGCCGCCAGCTCCCTCCACAGCCTGTATATGCGGAACAACAGATTTCATACCGGCAGGAACAGGAGCAAAATCCCGAAGACCTCTATCCGTACTATCAGAGGGGACAGGAAGTCCCTACCTACCGCCCGGAAGATTATGAGGAATATCCCGATTTTCCGCAATCCATGTTAGAACCCAATGTTTCACATTATCAAAGCATTTAATATTATGGCATTAGAAATCAAGGGAATGACACGTTCATTCACATTCAAGAAAGGCAACGGTATGATCACACTCGATGACCCGAACACGTCGGACAGCCCCGAAATGGTCATGAACTACTACTCGAACTTCTATCCGGAACTGACCACGGCAACGGTGCACGGGCCGGTCATCAAGGAAGACAAGGCGGTGTATGAATTCAAAACTACCATCGGGACAAAAGGATAAAAGCAATGGGAAAGGACAATAAAAAACAGAAGAAATCATGTGTACCATTGGACGAACAGCAGGTGGAACGGCTTGCAAGGCTCATCATCGGACAGACCGTACGCAATATCCGTTACAGTACGGACAGGAAAGAAAGGATTACGGCACCGGGGGGTGCCGTTCCTCTTTTCTGAACGCCACGTTTCAGCCAAAACCTTTACCGAGTCTTGTCGTGGAAGATTCCGACGGGAAAAGGCATAATCTCATCACGCGGGAGAACTACGGATTTCTGCGTGACTCCTTCTTCAGATATGCCTATCTGATGGAGAAGGAGGCGGTACATACCCCGGGCCGGACGTTCGGGGAAGGGATCGCAAGGCTGCACGAGGAGATGGATGACCTTGTCGGTGAGGGGCTGAACGTCAATATTGAAGAGCAAGACGGACGGTTGCTGTTCAAGCTCTGGAAAGCCCATCATTGGGGAAAACTGACACTGTATTATTTCCCGATGAAATTCGTGGAGGCTCTCGGACCGGAATTGAGGCGTATCTCCATCACGTTCATCCATGAATTGATGAAGGCAAACGGAATACAGACCGTTCTAGACGAGGACGACACGGAATATGTTCTGACCTGGATTTCAGAGGAAGTACCGGAAGAGGCCCCGGAGGAAAGGAAAAAACGGCTGAGGCTCCTGCACTCCTACGAGAACGGCAGAATAAAGAGGCTGCTCCAAAGGGTGGAACGCAAGTGCTACTACAAGAACCTGCCGAAGGCACTTGACAGGTATAAAGCTCGGAACGACTACGAACGGTCGCTGGTTTCCGCCATGAAGGAGGGGTTACAATTCCTGTCACCGAAACGCGGCATCATGGAATACTGCTACGATCCTTTTTATGAGGAGGAACCGGAGTTCCACCCCATGTACCTCTACCAACAGATACGTGTAATCTATGACAGTTACGATATGGTGACGGACTATCTCGTGAATTGTTACAATTCCCACAGCAGGGAGACCTACGACATCATACCGGTCACGACACTCGCCCTGTCTCCCGAAACGGGAGAGCTGTTCCACATGGATGACTACCCGGAACGCTTTTTCAAATGGGCGGACAAATTCATCAACATAATAATTTGAACACTATGATGGAGACAAACGAACTTACAAGAACTTTGAAGACCCAGCTTATCCCCAAGGCGGCACTGATAGCCTACGCCTCGGAGGATGACAAGAATTTTTTTCTGGAGATACGGGACATAAACGATCGTGGAAACATGGCGGAAGGCAGGCCTATAACGCAGGAATTCATGAACGAGCTTGTAAAGGGATATTCGGAAAGGCATAGCAGCACGCCTTACGGAAAAGTACCGTCCAACCTGATCTATTGCGATTCACGCAAGGGCAGCGAGCGGTATGTATGGTACAATCCCCCGCATAAGCGGATGATGTTCTTCAGTCCGGGACCTCAAAATAGAAAATGCGGAATACAACCTGCCGGGAGTGATTTACGAGGCGGGGGAACATGGGATGAGGATATATGCTTACAAGGATGACATGCCCGGCAAGGATACGCTGCTATATGTCGCGCCGTTCTTCAATGTGACCGGCTCCAGCGTATGCCTGGGTTCTGCCAATATAGACTTGCCAAAGAACCTGACATACGAAAGCCTGCTGCAATACTGGGAAAAGAAATTCTGGCTGACGGAGTTTTCGCACTTGGGAGGCAACGGAAATCCGACCCGGTCGAACCTTGTGCTAGTAACGAAAGCGGCCAGGAACAAACCATTCGACCTCAAAGAGTTGAAACCGTTGAACAATATGAAACTTAAAGACATACTGACATG
>UMBK01022793.1_pt1 | contig 16196 bp, 16 predicted proteins | sample 1963941 | NCBI WGS metagenome assembly UMBK01 (sample SAMEA4835939, study PRJEB28245) | human gut metagenome | biome: gut microbiome; material: fecal sample | place: Denmark | collected 2008 | reverse complement strand
CCTGCGTCCTCCTGCTCTGGGGGCTGGGGCGGTGGACGTTCCGCCGCCGGGAGGATATGGTCACGGCGGACTCCGCCCGCAACCAGACCCTGCTCCGGGTGCGGCGGCTCTACTGGGACCGCTTCTGGCGGCTGAACCTCTGGGCCATGGCCCTGCTCAACCTCTTTCTGATTCTGGGCTACCGCTCCGAGGCTGCTATCCTGGGCCTCAGCCTTGGCTTTACCGTCCTCCTGCTGGCAGGCTCGCTCTGGATGGAGTTTTCGGTCCGCCGGGCGCAGGCCGCGCTGACGGAGACGGCTCCCATCGTGGCCGATGAGGACGACGCCTGGGTAGGCGGCATCTTCTATTATGCCCCCACGGACAAGCGTTTTCTGGTCGCCAAGCGGATCGGCCTTGGCTCCACCGTCAACCTCGGCACCTGGGCGGGCAAACTCTACTATGCCTTTGTCGGCCTTGTGCTGGTGGTCTGCCTTGCCATCGGGCCCATCTTCGGCGTTGTGGACAGCATCCCCGTCCGGCTGGAGCTCTCCGGCAGCGCTCCGGTCTGCCTCGTGGCCTCCCATGGCCAGAGCGAAAAATACCGCTTGGACACCGACGCCATCACCAATGTCCAGCTCCGGGACACCCTGCCGGATACCGCCCGCACCTGGGGCACCGGGATGGACCACTATTTGCAGGGGGATTTCTATGTGAGCGGGGAGGGGAACGCCCGGTTCTGCCTCGACCCCACCCAAAAGTGTTTTCTCCGGGTTGAGGCAGGCGGGCAGGTGTATTGGTTCACCGGAGATTCCGAGGACCACACCGCCGCCATTGCGCAGGCACTGCAATCCACCGTTCACCCCTGATGCAAAGGGCCGCGGGAGCCGAATTTTGGCTCCCGCAGCCCTTTCTTTTTGTCATTTGCCCCAAAACGCAATCAATTTGCAAAAAATGTTACAATTTTTTCTTCAAAAACGGCGTTTTACCATTGACAGCTTTGTTATAATAGAGGAGTAAGATGTTTGAGCCAGCACTCTGCGGCTCTGTGTGCTAAAAAGAAAGAGGCATTTGAATCATGACCAAAATTGATATCTTCTCCGGTTTCCTGGGTGCCGGCAAAACCACCCTGATCAAAAAACTGATCAAGGAGTCCTTTGCAGGCCAGAAAGTGGTGCTGATCGAGAACGAGTTCGGCGAGATCGGCATTGACGGCGGCTTCCTCAAGGAGTCCGGCATCCAGATCAACGAACTGAACGCCGGCTGCATCTGCTGCTCTCTGGTGGGCGATTTCCGCGCCGCCCTGCAGCAGGTGGTGGAGCAGTACCACCCGGACCGCATTGTGATCGAGCCCTCCGGCGTGGGCAAGCTGAGTGACGTGACCCGCGCCGTGGAGGGCGTGGCCGAGCACCTGGATGTCCAGCTCAGCAGCTTTGTCACCGTGGCCGACGTGAACAAGGTCAAGATGTATATGAAGAACTTCGGTGAGTTCTACGACGACCAGATCAGCCATGCAAGCTGCATCATCCTGAGCCGTACCCAGAACGCCACCGAGGAGAAGATCGCTGCTGCCGTGGCCATGCTGCGGGAGAAGAACCCCACCGCCACCATCGTGACCACCGCCTGGGACTCCCTGACCGGTGAGCAGATCCTCAAGGCCATGTCCACCAAGGACGATTTCAAGGCCGAGCTGATTGCCATGGCTGCCAAGGCCAACGAGGAGCACGCCCACGAGGATGAGGAAGAGGAGCACGAGCACCATCACGATCATGAGGACGACCACGATCATTGCTGCTGCGGCCACCATCATCATGACCACGATGACGACGAGGATGACGATGACCACGACGAGCATGAGCATCATCACGACCATGAGGACGACCACGATCATTGCTGCTGCGGCCATCACCACGACCACGACGATGACGACGATGACCATGACGAGCATGAGCACCATCATCACGACGGCCACTGCTGCCATCATCATCACCACCATGACCACGACGCCGACGAGGTCTTTACCAGCTGGGGCGTCGAGACGGCCAAGAAGTTCTCCAAGGCTGACATTGAGCACGCCCTCACCGAGCTGGACACCGGCAATTACGGCATGATCCTCCGCTCCAAGGGCATCGTGGACGGCGGTGCCGACGGCTGGCTGGAGTTCGATTACGTTCCCGGCGAGTGGGAAGTCCGTCAGCGCGGTGCCGATGTGGGCGGCAAGCTGGTGGTCATCGGCTCCAAGCTGGATGAGCGCGCCATCGCCACGCTGTTTGGCTGCTGATGCCCTCTCAAGCCAAGACGAAAGTATAAAAGGAGAATCCCATGGCAAACGAAATTCCCGTTTACCTGTTTGTTGGCTTCCTCGAAAGCGGCAAGACCAAGTTCATTCAGGAAACATTTGAAGACCCCAATTTCGACTCCGGCGACAAGACCCTGCTGCTGGTCTGCGAGGAGGGCGAGGAAGAATACAACCAGAAGAAATTCGCGTTCCCCGGCGTGACCCTCTACAATCTGGAGGACAAGGCCGAGCTCAACCCCCAGAACCTGGCCAAGCTGGCCAAGGAGGCCGATGCAGGCCGCGTGGTGATCGAGTACAACGGCATGTGGCTGCTGCAGGATCTGGCCAACAATCTGCCGGAGAACTGGATCGTGTACCAGTGCATCGCCACGGCGGACGGCACCACGGCCCTGACCTACGCCCGCGACAACTCCATGCGCAGCCTGATGCTGGACAAGATCGCCCGCAGCGAGCTCATCGTCTTCAACCGGGCCGAGGCCGTCAACAACGACGCCGCCCGGCAGGAACTGCACAAGCTGGTGCGTCAGGCTTCCCGCAAGTGCGATATCGCCTACGAGTTTGCCGACGGCAGCGTGGCTTACGATGATATCCCCGACCCGCTGCCGTTCGACCTGAACGCCCCGGTGGTGGAGATCGGCGATGAAGACTTTGGCATCTGGTATATGGACTGCCAGGACGAGCCCGAGAAGTACACGGGCAAAACGGTCCGCTTCCTGGCGCAGGTCTGCCAGACCAACCGGGCCGGCAAAAACAGCTTTGTGCCCGGCCGCTTTGCCATGACCTGCTGCGTGCAGGACATCCAGTTTGTCGGCTTCCCCTGCGTTTACGACGGCTACAAAGCCCTGGAGCAGCGTGCCTGGGTGCGCGTGACCGCCAAGGTCAACTACAAGTTCCACAATATCTACCGCGGCAAGGGCCCGGTGCTGACCGCCCTCTCCGTGGAGCCCGCTGAGAAGCCCCTGAACGACGTTGTGACGTTCTCTTAAATTCGCCCGTCTGCTTTGCGGACGCCTCTCCCAAACAGAGAGGCAAGGGCCGGTCTATAGCCAGTTGGCTTTAGGAGGTTGCTATGAAAGCTTTGTTCCGTATCCTGGGCACGGCGGCTGCCGTTGCTGTCACCGGCGCTGCCATCGTTGTGCTGGACAAGATCCTCAACGACAAGGCCCCGCTCCATGTGGAGGAAATCGAGTTCCCCGAGGACGCCGAAAATGACGCCGAGGAGGCCGCCAAGACCGCACAGGCTTACGCCGAGGGCGAAACCAAAGCGGAGGGCGAAGCCAAAGCCGAGGGCGAAGCCAAAGCGGAGGGCGAAACCAAAGTGGAGGGCGAAGCCAAAGCGGAGGCCCCCAACCCGAACCCCGTGGAGGTCGGCCCTGCTGTTGCTCCCAAAGATGAGAACGGCAAGTTCGACCCCACCAAGATCGCGGAAGCTTCCGACTTCGGCGATTGGGAAGAGCAGGGCTGCAAGGGCTGATCTGCATTTTTTGAATCCGTAACATAAAACCCCGGCGGAGTCGAACGATCCCGCCGGGGTTTTGCTGTAACTTGCTGTATTTTCTTTTACATGGCGATCCAGCCCAGTGCATTTGCCACCGAGCTGACCAGAATGATGGCCGCGAAAACGGGGCAGAGATACTGGATCATAAAGTTGAAGATGACCTTGCGGCGGAACGGTTTGCCGCTCAAAGTGACCTCTTCCTCGATCTTTTTTACACCGATGACGCGGGAGACCAGCAGGCAGGTGGTGATGGCCGCAATGGGCATCATGACGGAGTTGGTGAGGAAATCAAAGAAATCCAAAAACTGCATCCCGAACACGGTCACGCCTGCCAGCGGGCCGTAGCCCAGGGCCGAGAGGCTGCCCAGCACCAGCATGATGACGCCGATGAGGACGGTGGCCTGATGACGGTCCCAACCCAGCTCGTCCTCAAAGGTGGAGACGGCGCTTTCGGTCAGGGCAATGGAGCTGGTGACCGCCGCAAACAGCACCAGCGTGAAGAACAGGATGCCCACCACGGTGCCAAGGCCCATGCTTTCGAACACCTTGGGGATGGTAATAAACATCAGGGCCGGGCCGGCCTGCAGGGTATCGGGGTCGCCGCCGGAGAACGAGAAGACCGCCGGAATGATCATCAGGCCCGCCATGATGGCAATGGCCGTGTCAAAAATTTCGACGTTCTCGGTGGACTCCTCAATCGAGACGTCCTTTTTCATATAGGAGCCGAACGTGACCAGAATGCCCATGGCGATGGACAGGGAATAGAACATCTGCCCCATGGCCGTGACGACGGTCATCCAGGAGAAATGGGCGACATTGGGCACGAGGAAATACTTCACACCCGCCAGCGCCCCGGGCCGGGTGACGGAGTACCCCGCAATGATGACGGAAAGCACCACCAGAATGGGCATCATGACTTTGGAGACCCGTTCCACGCCGTTGCGGACGCCCGCAAAGATGATCGCCAGCGTGAAGATGGTAAAAATGACAAAGCAGATCTCCGCCGAAGCACCATTGGAGATGAACGACGAGAAATAGCCGTCTGTGGCCAGCTCCTTGCCGTGCCCGGCAATGTATTCCGCCAGATACCGGATGACCCAGCCGCCAATGACCGAGTAATAGGGCACGATGAGGATGGGGATGATGGCGTTGATCCAGCCGCCGAACGAGAGCCCGCCCTTTTTGCCAAAGGCTGCGAAAGCGCCCACCGGGCTCTTCTTGGTCATCCGGCCCAGAGCCGTCTCCGCCACGATCATGGTATAGCCGAACGTGAACGCCAGCAGAATGTAGATGAGCAGAAAGATGCCGCCGCCATACTTGGCCGCCAGATACGGGAAACGCCAGATATTGCCAAGGCCAACGGACGCGCCTGCGGCCGACAGCACAAAGCCGATCTTGCCGGAGAACGCGCTCCGCTTTTTGTATTGAGGTTCCATGTTTTTCTCCTTTCCCAAATTCCAAAACGAACAAATCCAGTGTAGCACAGGCCACCGGCAAATTCAATGCACCGGAACAGTATGTTGCCATGCCCGGCCCCGCAGGCGTTCTTGTGTTCCCCCCGCCGCCGTGTTACAATAGTCTCAGGCGTTTTTCGTGTTTTTTGTCAAAGCCGGTCGGTTTTTGCCGTGCTTTGCTTTACGAATTGCACTTTATTGAAAAATTTCAACTCAAAGGAGAGATTTCATGGCGCAGACCAGACAGGATATGGGGAGCGGCAATGTCAAAAAACTGCTGCTCCAGCTCATGATCCCCGCCGTTGTGGCTCAGGTGGTCAACCTGCTGTACAACATCGTGGACCGTATTTATATCGGCCATATTGCGGGCATTGGCGCGGCGGCGCTGACGGGTGTGGGCCTGTTTGCCCCCATCCTGATGCTGCTCAACGCGTTTGCCATGCTCATCGGCGCGGGCGGCGCGCCCCGCACGGCCATTGCGCTGGGGCAGGGCAACAAAGAAGAAGCCGAAAAGATCATCGGCAACAGCTTTACCATGCTGTTGTTTTTTGCCGTGGTGCTTACCATCGGGTTCTATGCCGGGGCTCCCATCCTGCTGCGGCTCTTTGGTGCCAGCGAGGCCACCCTGCCCTATGCGCTGGCCTACAGCCGCATCTATATCCTGGGCTCGGTCTGCGTCCTCCTCGTCATGGGCATGAACCCCTTTATCACCACCCAGGGCTTTGCTAAGATCAGTATGCTGACCACCGTCATCGGCGCGGTGATCAACATCATCCTGGACCCCATCCTCATCTTTGTGCTGGACATGGGCGTGCGGGGTGCCGCCATTGCCACGGTGCTCAGCCAGGCCGTGGGTGCTTTCTGGATCCTGCGTTTTCTCACCGGGAGCAAGACCATCCTCCGGCTCCGCAAAGGGCACCTGCGGCCCGAGGGCCGGGTCATCCTGCCCGTGATGGGGCTGGGCATCTCCACCTTTGTGATGCTTTCCACCGAGAGCCTGCTCTCCATCAGCTTCAGCTCCAGCCTGGCCCGGTACGGCGGTGACGTGGCCGTGGGTGCCATGACCGTCATCACCAGCGTGTCCCAGCTCTGTACCCTGCCCATTCAGGGCATCTGCCAGGGCGGCCAGCCGGTCATGAGCTTCAACTTTGGCGCGGGCAATCAGGCCCGTGTGAAAGAGGCGTTCCGTTTCCAGTTCACCCTCTGCTTTGGGTACACCACCCTGTTCTGGCTGGGGATGATGCTGGTGCCCGGGCTGGTGGCCGGCATCTTCACCTCCGATGTCCCCCTCATCCAGTACACCACCTGGGCCATGCGCATCTACATGGCCGGTATCTTTGCCATGGGCGTTCAGATCGCCTGCCAGCAGAGCTTTATGGCGCTGGGGCAGGCCAAGGTCAGCCTCCTGCTGGCCTGTCTGCGCAAGCTCATCCTCCTCATCCCGCTCATCTTCCTGCTGCCGCACCTCCTGCCGGACCCGGTGTTTGCGGTCTTCCTCGCGGAGCCCGTCAGCGACATCACGGCGGCCAGCATCACGGTGTTCACGTTCCTGTCCCGGTTCGATAAAATTCTCGATCGGGGCGCGGCGAACGTCTGAGCGTATTTCTGGAACAAAAAAATCCATCGCTATTTTTGACAGCGATGGATTTTTTGTTTGCGGCTTTTATGCGTTGGTCTTCTCATCCTCCGCGACACGCTCCGGGGCCTCGGCCTGAACACGGGTCAGCAGATCCATCTCGGGCATCAGCTCATGACTGACCACCGAGAGCATTTCCTCAAGCTTTTTGCAGTCCTCCGGGGAGAACCGCTCCCGGGCACGCTCAATGACAGTGTGCAGGTAGGAATAGCTGATGTTGTAGTAGTTGATATACTTCTGTGTGGGGCGGAGATGGTACTCCCGGCGGTCCACCGTGGACTGGATCTTTTCCACATAGCCCTTGCGGACCAGGCTGCCGATCTTATAAGCGGCATTGGGGGTGGAAATGCCCATCATCCGGGAAAACTCGGCAATGGTGGGCTCTCCCATGGCCATGATGCCCTCCATACAGAACGACTCCACCGTGGTCAGGGTCGCCTCCCGGGTAGCAAAGCGCTGGAACACGCTCTGGTAAAAATGCAGTTTGAACTTGGTGTAGACTTCCTGAAACACTTCTTCCAGCAAGATGAACGCCCTCCTTGTGGCAAATTAACTCAATTTCTTTTAGTATATCACGTTTTGGAGGGAAAAATCAACGCTTGTCGCAAAATTTTCAGCGAACAACTTTTTTGCCGTGGCCCGTCCGCACCCGGATGACGCTCAACACGATAAGCTCCAGGAAAATGGCGACGCCCAACAGTACCAGAGAGCTGACCAGATTGGCCCGGGCACCCAGCACGGCCTCCGACAGGCCGGTGAGGACATAGCAGCCCGCCGAGACACCGGCCACCGTCAGCGCATAGGGCAGCTGGGTGGAAACGTGGTTCACATGGCTGCAATGGGCACCAGCCGAGGCCATGATGGTGGTGTCGGAGATCGGGGAGCAGTGGTCACCGCAGACGGCGCCGGACAGGCAGGCCGCAATGGAGATGACCAGCATCTCTCCCTCCGGGAATGCATGGCAGACGATGGGGATGAGGATGGAGAACGTGCCCCAGGAGGTGCCGGTGGCAAAGGCCAGGAAGACGGCTACCACAAAGATGATGACCGGCAGCAGATACTGCAGCGCCGCGGCCGAGCCGCCCAGCAGGTTGGCGACGTAATATTTTGCACCCAGCAGGCCGGTCATACCGGACAGCGTCCAGGCGAGGGTCAGGATCAGCATGGGGCTGACCATGGCCTTGAAGCCCTCGGGGATGCAGGCGGCAAAGTCCTGGAACGTCATCACTTCCCGCACGCGGTAGAACACAAAGGTAAAGAGCAGGGCAATGCTGCTGCCCATGACAAGGCCCATGGAAGCGTTGCAGTCCGCAAAGGCGGTAATGAAATCGGTGCCCTCAAAGAAGCCGCCGGTGTACACCATGCCAAAGATGCAGGCCACAATGAGGACGATGACCGGGGCCACCAGGTCGATGACATGGCCCTTGGTGTCGGTGCCGTCGTCCACATCATCGCCGTAGGGGCGGTCCTCGGTGGTGAAGAGGTCGCCGTTCACGGCGTTGGTCTCATTCAGCTTCATGGGGCCGTAGTCCGTCCCGGTAAAGATGACGAACAGGCTCATGACCATGGTGAGGATGGCGTAATAGTTATACGGGATGGTGCGCAGGAACATGGTAAAGCCGTTGATGCCGGAGCCCTCGGGCACCGAGGAAGTAACAGCAGCAGCCCAGCTGGACACCGGCGCAATGATGCAGACGGGGGCCGCCGTGGCGTCAATCAGGTAGGCCAGCTTGGCGCGGGAGACTTTCTGACGGTCGGTGACCGGGCGCATGACCGAGCCGACGGTCAGGCAGTTGAAGTAGTCGTCCACAAAGATCATGATCCCCAGCAGCAGGGTGGCAAACTGTGCCCCGGCCCGGGTGTGGATATGGGTGGAGGCCCACCGGCCAAAGGCCGCGCTGCCGCCGGCCTTGTTCATCAGGGCCACCAGAATGCCCAGCATGACCAGGAAGACCAGGATCCCCACATTGCTGCTGTCGGACAGCTTGGACACCATGCCGCCGTCCTCATTGAAGAACAGGGTGGTCAGGGCCAGCTCCAGGTTGCCGTTGGCGTAAAGCAGGGCACCGGTGGCAATGCCCACCAGCAGGGAAGTGTAGACCTCCTTGGTGTTCAGGGCCAGCACGATGGCCACCACCGGAGGCAGCAGGGAAAGTGCCGTGCTGTACACGGCGCAGGTGTAAGTAGACGGGTCCGCGATCTTGCCCGGTGTGGCAGACGTGCACCACAACAGCAGGCCGAAGACGAGCAGAGCGCCCACCCAGGAGAGATTGTTCTTTTTCATGAAAATGATTCCTCTAGAAGATCAGGTTTGTTTTGGGGTGCGGCGGGGCAGACTATCCCCCAGAAAGGAAGAGAGGGGGTGTTTGCCGCGCCGGATTATAAAGCGTTGTATTTTGAGCTGTTCCGCGCCAGCGAGCAGGCCGCCCGCCTGTTGTGGGAGGCCCAGCAGAAAGCCGAGCAGGAGGCCCTGCGGGCCGACCCGCCGCCGCTGGAACTGGAACCTCTCCGTCATCGCTCACGCGATGCCACCTCCCCTGTCGAGGGGAGGCCTTGGCAGTCGGATGAAAGTTGATCTATTTGCCAAAGGCTCCCCTGATAGGAAAGACTCCCCCGGCCGGGGGAGGTGGCACGTAAGTGCCGAAAGGGGAACGGCTGGCGAGCGAAGTTCGACTGAGAGGTTTAATTCTTTTTGCTCTCGGCCTTGGCCGCAAACTTGGCGTTGTTGATGACAAAGCGCTCGTGGGTGCCGCCGCCAACGGGGCCTTTCTCGTCGTGGAGCGAGACCTTGAACACCAGCTTGCGGCCCTCCACGGCCACCAGCTCGCTCTCGCAGGTCACAGTCATGCCCACGGGAGTGGGGGCCGTGTGCTCCAGCTCCAGTTTGGTGCCCACGGTGCCGCAGCCCTCATCCAGAGCCTCGGCCACGCTCATCCAGCAGGTCTTCTCGGCCAGTGCCACCAGAGCGGGAGTCGCAAACACGTCCAGCGTGCCGCTTCCCATGGTTTTTGCGGTGTTTTCGTTGGTCACAGCCACGGACTGCTCGCCGTGGATCCCAGTTGTCAGAGTCATAAAAATTCTCCTTTTCTTTTTGTGTAAGATGTCGAAACGACATGAATTTACGAACCAACAGTAGAATACCACATTTTGCGCCGCTGTGCACCTGTTTTGGAGATTTTTCCGCCAAAACACTTTCCTTTTGGATCGAACGAGCCCATAATAAAGGCAAAAAAGGCGGTGGAGCAGATGAGTGAGTTCTGGATGTCGTATGAAATGATCGCCCGGCGGTATGGCCCGGGGTATCAGGGCTATCCGCTGTTTGGAGCGGTGCACCTGGGAGAGCTGGAGGCAGTGGCGGTCTGCATCCTGCTGACAGCCCGCTGGTACCGCCGCAGCCCGGAACGCACCCGGCGGCGCATCCTGTGGGGCGTTACGGTTTTGCTGTTGGCAGATGAAGCCGTGCTGGTCATTGCCATGCTGGCCACCGGGCAGTGGAACTGGAGCTACCTGCCTCTCCACCTGTGCAGCATCCATATTTTCCTCTGCACAACCTGCACCCTGACCGGAAAGGACTGGTGCAAAGAGGAGCTCTACGCCCTCTGCGCACCGGGGGCCGCCATTGCGCTGCTCTGCCCCGGTTGGCTGGGGACAAAGGCGTGGAGCCTCATCAACCTGCATTCTGTTACCCTCCATGGGCTGTTGGTGCTTTACCCGGTTCTGCTGGTAGCAGGCGGGTTCCGCCCGCAGGTGCGGCGGCTCCCGGCGGTGCTGGCATTCCTGTTTGGCTCGGCGCTGCCCATTTACTTTTTAAATAAAGTGCTGTACACAAACTTTTACTTTCTGAACGGCCCCACCAGCAGCCCGGTGACGGCGCTGTTTACCCAGTGGTTTGGGGAACAGTGGTATCTCCTGGGCTTTCTCCCCGCCGTGGCGCTGGTGCTGGCGGGGATGTATCTGCCGTGGGTTCTTCCCGGAAAAAGGCGGCCTTGAAACCGCACCCTTTTTGCAAAATAAAAATGCCACTTTTTTGCGTATTGGGGCAAAAAATATCTTTTTTGAAATTCCAGCAAAATTCTTCTCCAAACCCCTTGACAGGAGCCTTTCCCCATGTTATTATGAACACATGAACAAGCGTTCATATAAAACCGACCCGAGAGGAGATGTCCAGATGCCGCAGCAGGAACCCGAAAAGAAAAGCGCCCCCGCCGCGCAGCCCATTGATATGCCCGATGACGAGGTGCTCTACGAGCTGGCCGACCTGTTCCGGGTATTTGGCGACTCCACCCGCATCAAGATCCTGTACGCGCTCCACGATAATGAGCTGTGCGTGCAGGACATCGCCAATGCGGTGCAGCTGAGCCAGTCCGCCGTGAGCCATCAGCTCCGGGTGCTCAAGGACTGCAAACTGGTGCGGTTCCGCCGGGAGGGCAAAACTGTTTACTACGCACTGGACGATGACCATGTGCGCAGCATCCTCTCCATGGGGATGGATCATATTGAAGAATGAGAAAGGCTGGTACTTACGATGAAGAAGACCTACAAGATCGAAGTGGACTGCGCAAACTGCGCCGCCAAGATGGAAGACGCTGCCAACACCGTTTCCGGCGTGGCAAAGGCAACCGTCAGCTTTATGACCCAGAAGATGAGCGTGGAGTTTGCTGAGGGTGCAGACCCCAAGGCCACCATGCAGGAAGTGCTGACCGCCTGCAAGAAAGTGGAGGACGACTGCGAGATCTTCGGCATCTGATCTTCCGGAACCTCGGAGCCCCTCCCCCGGGAGGGGCCTTTTTATACAGCGGAACGCTTTTGTGGAAAAAGAAACAGGTTTTCCACAGTTTCCACCTGGTTTTCAACATTTCTTGCGGAAAAGTGCAAAAAGAGACGCCAAACAGCCTCTTTTTGTCGGTAAAAGTCTGTGGAAAAGGCGGGGGAAAACGTGGAAAAGCCCACTTACTGTGGAAAACAGGTGGAATCGGACGAAAACTCCCCCCTGAAAACCCGTGCCGAGATCCGCGCAAAAGGAGAGACTGAGATGAACAAAAAACAAAAGAAAATGCTCAAGCAGATCATCGCAGCGGTGATCCTTGTAGCCATTTTGAAACTGCTGCCCAGCTTCCCCACGCCGGTGGAGCTGGTGCTGTACTACATCCCGTATCTGGTGGTCGGCTGGGACGTGCTCCGCAAGGCCATCAAGGGCATCAAGAACCGCCAGCCCTTTGACGAGTGCTTCCTGATGGCGGTTGCCACCGTGGGTGCCTTTGCCCTGGGCGATTACGTTGAGGGCTGCGCCGTTATCATCTTCTATCAGATCGGCGAGCTGTTTCAGAGCGTGGCCGTGGGCAAGAGCCGCCAGAGCATTTCCAGCCTGATGGACATCCGCCCGGACTACGCCAATATTGAGGGCGAGGACGGCAAGCTGGAACAGGTAGACCCGGATGAGGTCGAGATCGGCACCACCATCGTGGTCCAGCCCGGCGAGCGCATCCCCATTGACGGCATCATTCTGAAGGGCACTTCGGCCCTGAACACCGCCGCCCTCACCGGCGAGAGCCTGCCCCGGGACGTCAAGGCCGGGGACGAGGTCATCAGCGGCTGTGTCAACGTCACCGGCCTGCTGAAGATTCAGACCACCAAGGAATTTGGCGAATCCACCGTCTCCAAAATTCTGGACCTCGTGGAAAACTCCAGCATGAAGAAAGCCCGGGCCGAGAACTTCATCACCCGCTTTGCCCGGGTGTACACCCCCGCTGTCTGCTACGGCGCTCTGGCACTGGCATTCCTGCCGCCCATCGTTCTGCTGTTGACGGGCCAGCCCGCCCGCTTTGGCGACTGGATCTACCGCGCCCTGACGTTCCTCGTCATCAGCTGCCCCTGCGCGCTGGTCATCTCCATCCCTCTGAGCTTCTTCGGCGGCATTGGCGGCGCTTCCGCCTGCGGCATCCTCGTCAAGGGCTCTACCTATCTGGAAGAGCTGGCCCGTACCGGTGTGGTGGTCTTTGATAAGACCGGCACCCTGACGCAGGGCACCTTTAAAGTCACCGGCATTTATCCCACGGAGGGCACCTCGCAGGACGCTCTGGTGGAGGCCGCGGCCCTGACCGAGAGCTGGTCCAAGCATCCCATCTCCCTGAGCATCAAGGCCGCTTATGGCAAGGAGATCGACCAGAGCCGCGTCACCGACGTGGAGGAGCTTGGCGGCTACGGCGTTACAGCCAAGGTGGACGGCAAAGCCGTGGCCTGCGGCAATGCCCGCCTGATGGCAAAGCTGAGCCTGACCGTCCCTGCTGTAACGGAGGCCGGCACCATCGTTCATGTGGCCATTGACGGCAAGTATGCAGGCTACCTGCTCATTGCCGATGTGGTCAAACCCCACAGCGCACAGGCCATCAAGGGCCTGAAACAGGCCGGTGTCCGCAAGACCGTCATGCTGACGGGCGACGCCGAGCCGGTGGCAAAAGCCGTTTCCGCCGAGCTGGGCCTGGACGAGTACCACGCTGGCCTGCTGCCGGGCGACAAGGTCGATCAGATCGAGAAGCTGCTGGCCTCCAAGCAGCCCAAAGAGAACCTCGCCTTTGTGGGCGACGGCGTCAACGACGCCCCTGTTCTGTCCCGTGCGGACATCGGCATTGCCATGGGTGCTCTGGGCTCCGACGCTGCCATTGAGGCCGCGGACGTTGTCCTGATGGACGACGACCCGGCCAAGATCGCTCTGGCCATGCGGATCGCGCGCCGCACCAACGGCATCGTGTACCAGAACATCGTCTTTGCGCTGGGCGTCAAGGGCATCTGCCTCATCCTCGGCGCGCTGGGCATCGCCAGCATGTGGACGGCCATCTTCGCCGACGTCGGCGTCATGATCATCGCCGTCCTCAACGCCACCCGCGCCCTCTACATCAAAGACCTTGCCAAAAAGAACGAAGCCTAAGATCCCCTTTCTCATCAAAATACAACACCCCCGCCGGGAGCTTTCCAAAAGCTTTCAGCGGGGGTGTTTTGCATTCGGAAACCGCCTCTTGCAAAGCAGGACAAACCTGTTATAATACTAGATTGGAGGGTTGAATAAAATGCAACAGACGAATCAAACCGTTTTGACCCCGTCCCGCGATTCCTCCGGGGCGGTTTTGGCGGCGCTGAAAGCCGCGTTCCCCCAAACCATTCCGGTGCTGACGGGGTATTTTGTGCTGGGGCTCGGTTACGGCATCTATGTGCAGTCGTTGGGCCTGCCCATCTGGCTGCCGCCCCTGATGGGCACCGTGGTATACGGCGGAAGCCTGGAATTTGTGCTGGCCTCCCTGCTGCTGGACAGCTTTTCGCCCCTCTCTGCCTTTTTGATGGCGCTCATGATCCAGGCCCGGCACCTGTTCTACGGCCTGACCATGCTGGAGCGCTATCAGGGTTACGGCCCGCGCAGCTTTTACATGATCTACGCCATGAGCGACGAGACATTTTCCATCACCTGTTCAGCCGAGCCGCCCGAGGGGGTAGACCGTGGGTGGTTCATGTTCTGCATCACCCTGCTGGACCAGATCTATTGGGTGGCCAGCGCTTTTCTGGGGGCAGCGGTGGGCTCCATCCTGCCGTTCAGCACCGAGGGCGTGGATTTTGTCATGACCGCCATGTTCGTGGTCATCTTCCTCAACCAGTGGGACAAAGAAAAGCAGCACTACTCCGGCCTCATCGGGCTGGCGGTGCCGTTTGTCTGCCTGCTGGTGTTTGGCTCCGGCAGTTTTCTGATCCCGTCCATGATCTGCATTCTGGTGCTGCTGCTCGGGCTGCGCAAGCCCATTGAGCAGGCTGATAAAACCGAGGAGGTGGCCCCATGAGCGGAGTCCAGTTTGGCATCACCATTGCCGCCTGCACGGCAGCCACCATGCTCACCCGGTTTCTGCCGTTCCTGATCTTCTCGTCCAAGGACCAGCAGCCGCCGGAAGTCGTCCGGTATCTGGGGCGGGTGCTGCCCGCCGCCATCTTCGGAATGCTCATCATCTACTGCCTCAAAGGCGTCAGCGTCTTTACGGGCAGCCACGGCATCCCGGAGGCCATCGCCATCGGCGTGACCATCGCGCTCCACAAGTGGAAGCACGAAACACTGGTATCCATTGCAGGCGGCACGCTCTGCTATGTGCTGCTGGTGCAGCTTGTATTTTAACGTTTGTACCGCAAAAAGGACACGGCGCGCTGCCGTGTCCTTTTTTGCTGCCAATCGATCAATGATAAAATGTATCAAAATTGATCTGACGGTAGAACCGCTGCTGGAGCTGGTCGAAGCTCTCGCAGTTCTGGGCCAGCAGCCACATCACCTTGGTGATGACCGCCTCAATGGTCATGTCATGGGCTTCCAGGAAACGGAAGCGGTTCTTGACCCGTTTGCCCACCTCGTAAATGCCCACATCGCTGCCCTCATAGGTGACTTGAGTGGTCAGGATCAGGATTTTGTGGGTCTGGTCGTAGTCGCCCAACCCCTCGGCAAAGGCGTCCATCAGCCGCTGCGGGATGCCGCCCACGCCAAAGCTTTCCACGATCACACAGTCGTAATGTTGAAAGATGGCCGGGATCAGCTCGGGGCTCAGGCCGGGAGTCAGCTTGAGCAGAAAGACTTTGGGGTTGAGCGCCCGGCCAAACTCCACCGGGCCGGTGGGCCAGGGAGAGGGGACGTACCGCACCAGCCGGTCGCCCTGTACCAGCGCCAGCGCCGGGAAGTTGACCGACGCAAAGGCATCATAGCTGATGGTCTTGTTCTTTTTGGCGCGGGTGCCCGCGATGACATGCCCGCCGAACACCACCATCACGCCCCGGCTCCCGGAGTCCAGCGCACAGATCACGCTGTCCCGCAGGTTTTTCTTGGCGTCGGTGATCTCATTGGAGATGGGCTGCTGGGCGCCTGTCAGGATGATGGGCTTGTCGGCGTTCTGAATGAGGTAAGAAAGGGCCGCCGCCGAGTAGGCCAGCGTATCGGTGCCATGGCAGATGATGAACCCATCGTAGAGGGCGTAATTCTCCTGCACAGCCCGGGCCATCATGAGCCAGTGCTCGGGGCCCAGGTCGGTGCTGTCGATGCTGCACAGAGCCAGTGTCTCGGGGCAGCAGAGCTCCTGCAGCTCCGGCAGGTGGGCCAGCAGCTCCTCGCTGGAAAGGACGGGCTTGAGCCCCTGCGCGGTACGCACACTGGCAATGGTGCCGCCCGTGGTGATAAAAAGCAGGCGTTGCTTGGACATAAAATGGAAGCCTCCATGAAAATTCAAATCATGGAACCAGTATAACACAATCCAAAACTTTTTGGAACTCAGTCACGGAAAACGGGCAGATTTTGTGTATAATAGAGGTGTAAGCAAA
>UMBK01047656.1_pt1 | contig 16200 bp, 8 predicted proteins | sample 1963941 | NCBI WGS metagenome assembly UMBK01 (sample SAMEA4835939, study PRJEB28245) | human gut metagenome | biome: gut microbiome; material: fecal sample | place: Denmark | collected 2008 | reverse complement strand
TTTAACTGTCTACCTAAAAGGGAGCATACCATTTTATTTACTGCGAGCGTCTCTTTGCCTGCGGCAAACCAGAAGTTACAGATTTGAGTATCCCATCAGGGCTTTATCAACTTCTCTTGCGCAATCGCGACCTTCCCTGATTGCCCATACAACAAGTGACTGTCCTCGATGCATATCACCTGCAGTAAAGACTTTATCTACATTTGTCTTGAAATGTCCTTCTACTGTCTTTACATTCGTGCGTTCTGTAAGATCTAAGCCAAAAGCTTTTGTAACATATGGCTGGCTTCCTAAGAATCCTGCTGCGATTAATACCAAATCAACAGGTACTTCATACTCGCTGCCAGCGACTTCTGCCATGATATTTCTTCCGGCTTTTTTGTCGAATTTACTTTCAAGTTTTACGAGTTTTGCCTTGCAGACTTCGCCTTTTTCATTGGCAATGAATTCTTTTACGGTTGTCTGATATACTCGTGGGTCTTTGCCAAATACAGCGATAGCTTCTTCCTGACCGTAGTCTGTCTTGCAGACTCTAGGCCATTCTGGCCATGGGTTATTTGGCTGACGTTCATCTGGAAGTTTTGGCATCATTTCTAACTGAATGAGGCTCTTACATCCTAAACGGATGGATGTTCCAACACAGTCATTTCCTGTGTCACCGCCACCGATAACCATTACATTTTTATCTTTGGCATCAATGTATTTTTTATCTGCGAAGTTAGAATCTAAAAGGCTCTTTGTTGCTGCCTTTAAGTAATCTACTGCAAAATAAATTCCTTTGCTCTTTCTGCCTGGTGCTTTGATATCTCTTGGATTAGAGGCTCCACAGCAAAGTACAATCGCATCATACTGTTTCTTTAAGTCCTGTGCTTTTACGTCTACACCAACGTTTACGCCTGTCTTGAATACAACGCCTTCTTTTTCCATGAGCTTTACTTTTCTCTCAATATATGTTTTTTCAAGCTTCATGTTAGGAATTCCGTACATGAGCAGTCCGCCAATACGGTCGGAACGCTCGTAAACAGTTACAGAATGGCCACGGCGGTTTAAGTATTCTGCCACGCAGAGTCCGGATGGACCGGAACCTACGATAGCAACTGTCTTTCCTGTGCGGACTTCTGGTGGTTCCGGTTTGATCAGGCCACTTTCATAAGCTCGCTCTATAATACTTAACTCTTTTTCTTTGATGTTAACCGGATCCCCGCCTAAGTTACAGGTACATCCGACTTCACAAGGATGTGGACATACACGACCTGTAAATTCTGGAAATGGATTTGTCTTTCTAAGACGGTTATAAGCTTCATCCCAGTTACCTGTGTAAGTTGCATCATTCCATTCAGGAATCAGGTTATTAAGCGGGCATCCGGTAACCATTCCTTTAATCAAAATACCGGACTGGCAAAATGGAACTCCACAGTTCATACATCTTGCTCCCTGTCTCTCCTGTTCTTTTTTGGACAGGGGAGTGTGAAATTCGTTAAAATGTTTGATTCTCTTTAACGGCGCTTCTCCCACGCTTTCTTTTCGTTCATATTCTAAAAATCCAGTTGGTTTTCCCATAGCGCTCTCCTCCTATCCTCTTTTAATTTCGTAAAATGCTTCAATCTGTGCCTGCTCTGCGCTAAGACCTTTTCCTTCCATTTCGGAAATCTTCTTGAGCATTTTCTTGTAATCGTGTGGAATGATTTTCTTAAACTTCGGTAAATATTTGCTAAAATCATTTAAGATTTCTTTACCTTTTTCAGAGTTTGTATATGCCACATGGGCGGTAATCATATCCTTAATTTCCATAACATCATATTTAGAAACAACTGGTTCGGAAGAAACCATTTCCTTGTTGAGGCTTAAGTATAAGTCGTTATCCTCATCAAGAACGTAGGCAACACCGCCGCTCATTCCGGCTGCGAAGTTCTTTCCAGTCTTACCGATAATTAAGACTTTACCACCAGTCATGTACTCGCATCCGTGATCGCCGACACCTTCTACAACAGCTGTTGCACCGGAGTTACGAACACAGAAACGTTCACCAGCCACACCATTAATATAAGCCTGACCGCTTGTTGCACCGTAAAGTGCTACGTTACCAACGATAATATTTTCCTCGGCTTTGAAGCGGATTCCTTTTGGAGGGTAAACGATTAATTTACCACCGGATAATCCTTTTCCGAAGTAGTCATTACTGTCACCGACAAGCTCTAATGTAAGACCATTTGGAATAAATGCTCCAAAGCTCTGTCCGCCGGCTCCTGTACACTGTACAGTAAATGTATCATCTTCCAGTGTGTTGTAATATTTCTTTGTAATTTCAGAACCAAAGATTGTACCAAAGGAACGGTCTGTATTTCCAACATCGATAGAAATGCTTCTCTTCTGCTTTTTATCAAGCGCTGTCTTCAACTTAGTAAGAAGAACTTTTTCATCTAATGTCTTTTCTAATTCAAAGTTGTATTCATTCTTCTTGTTGTAGCAGATTGGATGCTTCTTATCTACATATGGATTATTTAAAATAGCAGATAAATCTAAGTGGTACTCTTTTGCTTCTGGAAGTTCTTTCAGAAGGTCTGTACGTCCTACCAGTTCATCTACAGTACGGACACCAAGTTTTGCCATGTATTCACGCATTTCCTGTGCAACGAACTTCATGTAGTTTACAACGTATTCCGGTTTACCTTTGAAACGTTTTCTAAGTTCCGGATTCTGTGTTGCGATACCTACTGGACAAGTATCTAAGTTACAAACTCTCATCATAACGCAGCCCATTGTGATCAGCGGACCAGTAGCAAATCCAAATTCTTCTGCTCCAAGTGCTGCTGCCATTGCTACGTCGCGGCCGCTCATAAGCTTACCGTCCGTCTCGATGATAACTTTATTACGAAGGTCATTTTTAATTAATGTCTGGTGTGTCTCAGCAAGTCCAAGCTCCCACGGAAGTCCGGCATTATGGATAGAAGAATTACGAGGTGCTGCACCTGTACCACCGTCATGTCCGGAAATAAGGATTACTTGTGCGCCAGCTTTTGCTACACCGGCTGCGACCGTTCCGACACCTGCTTCAGATACCAGTTTTACAGAAATGCGGGCATTTCTGTTTGCATTTTTCAAATCATAAATTAACTGTGCCAAATCTTCAATACTGTAAATATCGTGATGAGGTGGTGGTGAGATTAGTCCTACACCAGGTGTTGAATGTCTTGTCTTTGCAATCCAAGGATATACTTTTCCTGCTGGTAAATGTCCACCTTCACCAGGTTTTGCTCCCTGTGCCATCTTAATCTGAATTTCCTGTGCACTTACAAGGTAACGGCTTGTTACACCGAAACGACCGGAAGCTACCTGCTTGATTGCAGAGCATTTATTCAGTCCATCTGGACCAACTGTCAGACGCTCTAAATCTTCTCCACCTTCACCAGTGTTTGATTTACCGTGAATCATGTTCATCGCGATTGCCAGAGTCTCATGTGCTTCCTTGGAAATAGAACCATAACTCATAGCACCTGTCTTAAATCGTTTCACGATAGAATCTACAGATTCAACTTCTTCGATAGGAACTCCTTTGGATGGATAATTGAAATCCATTAATCCACGAAGACTTACTGGAGAAGTTTCTTTATTAATCATGGAAGTATACTGTTTAAACAGTTCATAATTATTTGTCCATGCTGCTGTCTGTAATGTATGGATGGTCAGTGGATTGTAAAGATGTTCTTCTTTACCACTTCTATATTTGTGATCACCTTCACTGTCAAGACTAAGATCATTTTTCAGTCCTAACATATCAAATGCTTTGGAGTGATGGTAATCTACATCTTCTGCGATATCTTCAATTGTGATACCTTCTACACGGCTTACTGTGTTTGTAAAGTACTCATCAATGACTTTCTTGCTGATACCAACTGCCTCAAAAATCTGAGAACCCTGATAGGACTGCAGTGTGGAAATACCCATCTTAGATGCAATCTTTACGATACCGTGAAGTACTGCGTTATTGTAATCATTTACTGCTGCATAGTAATCTTTCTTTAATAAACCATCCTGAATCAGCTTCTTAATACTGAACTGTGCCAGATATGGGTTGATAGCACATGCGCCGTAACCTAACAGTGTGGCGAAATGATGTACTTCTCTTGGCTCACCACTCTCTAAGATAATACTTACAGAAGTACTCTTCTTTGTCTCAATGAGATGATGATGTACAGCAGATACTGCTAACAGAGATGGAATTGCCACATGGTTCTCATCAACACCTCTATCTGTCAAAATAACAACATTTGCACCATTTTTATGCGCCTGGTCAACAGCAACATATAAATGATTGATAGCCTTATCAAGCGGTGTTCCTTTGTAATAAGTAATCGGCACATCTTTTACATTGATATTCTTTACTTTTGCATAACGAATCTTTAATAAGTCTGTATTTGTTAAAATAGGGTTGTGAATCTTTAATACATGGCAGTTTTCTGCCTTTTCTTCCAACACATTCCCCTCTCCGCCAACATAGATGGAAGTAGATGTAACGATTTCCTCACGAATCGCATCAATAGGAGGGTTTGTTACCTGTGCAAAAAGCTGTTTAAAGTAATCAAATAATGGATGATGTCTCTTAGAAAGTACTGCTAATGGAGTATCAACCCCCATCGCTCCGATTGCTTCACTTCCGTTTAATGCCATCGGTAATACAGAATCTTTCACTTCTTCATAAGAGTAACCAAATGCTTTCATCAGGCGGTTGCTCTCTTCATAGCTGTATTCTTCTACTGCAACATTCGGAATCTTTAAGTCTTTTAAGAATACAAGGTTATCGGATAACCATTCACCGTAAGGCTGATTCTTTACATAAGAATCTTTTAAGATTTCATCGTCAATCAGCTCACCTTTTACAGTATCTACGAGAAGCATTTTACCTGGGTGAAGTCTCTCTTTCTTTACGATATGTGTTGTGTCAAAGTCTAACACACCAACCTCAGAAGAAAGAATTAACTGGTCATCATCTGTAATATAGTAACGGGAAGGTCTAAGACCATTACGGTCAAGTACGGCTCCCATGATATCTCCATCTGTAAAGAGGATAGATGCAGGACCATCCCAAGGCTCCATCATTGTTGCGTAGTACTGATAGAAGTCTCTCTTCTCTCTGCTCATGCCCTCGTTATTTTCCCAAGGTTCTGGAATCGTGATCATCATTGCCAGAGGAAGTGGCATTCCACTCATTAAGAGGAATTCTAATGTATTATCTAATCTTGCAGAGTCAGAACCGTTTGGATCTACAACTGGTGTCAGCTTAATCATCTCATCCTTCAGATAATCAGATTCCATGTTTTCCTCACGGGCTAACATCTTATCGGCATTACCACGAATAGTATTAATCTCACCATTATGAACGATGTAACGATAAGGATGTGCTTTCTCCCAGCTTGGAACTGTGTTTGTGGAGAAACGGGAATGAACTAATGCGATTGCAGATTCATAATCCTTATCCTGAAGGTCATTATAGAATAATCTTAACTGTCCAACTAAGAACATACCTTTATATACGATTGTTCTGCTGCTTAAAGAAACAACATAAGTAGAATCGTTAGACTGCTCAAATACTCGTCTTACAATATAAAGTCTTCTATCGAAGTCAAGTCCTCGTGGAACATCAAACGGTCTCTTTACAAATCCCTGTATAATGCATGGCATACAGTCCGCTGCTTTCTTTCCGAGGATGCCCGGCTGAACCGGAACCTCTCTCCAGCCTAAGAAATTTAAGCCTTCTTTTTCAACGATAATCTCAAACATCTTCTTAGCACGGTTTCTCTGTAACTCATCCTGTGGCATAAAGAACATACCAATACCATAGTCACGTTCCTTGCCAATAGAAAAGCCGAGAGTACTACAGGTTTTTTCGAAGAACTTATGGGATATCTGCACTAAGATACCTACTCCGTCACCCGTTTTACCCTCGGCGTCCTTGCCGGCTCTATGTTCAAGATTTTCAACAATTTTCAAGGCATTCGACACTGTCTCATGGCTCTTAAGACCCTTGATGTTTACTACAGCACCAATACCACAGTTATCATGCTCCAGACTTGGATCATATAGACCCTGTCGCATATTGTCCTGATACATGGTCTCACCCTTTCTTGCATCACTATGAAATAGTAAATATTCATCAGTTGTAAATTATATTTTTGTAATTAGTAATTATCAGGAACTCTTAATCAAACCTTATGATTCTCATGTTCTCATGCTCTTGTAATCTTATGATTTCATAATCCTGAATGAGTATCTATAGTCTGAATAAAAATCTATAAATCTCTGAATAATTACATATTTAAAAAGTAACAAATTCATTTTCAGAAGTAGTTGTAATGACTTCCTGCATTTCTTTTTGTTGTTATCATATTACAACATTTTAAATAGGTTGTAAATATAAACATTAAGGTGAGTTGTCTAATAATTTGATTATTTATTTTTTAATATATTATTTTCTGATTATTACTCTTGTTTTAGGGGATATTGTAGTTAGTTTATTTGGTTTTTATTTCTTTTTAGATTATATTGTTCTTATAAAAGTACAGTTTTGTTTGTGATTTCACCTCTTTATTCATCGTTATTTTCAGATTTAAAGACAATTCATACAATTATAAATGTAATTTTCAAATACAAATCCTGCATTTTATTAACATTGTATACAAAATAACTTAAGAAAATTAAGTAAGTAATTGGTTGAATTCTACAATTTTATGCCATTGTCTAAACTAGCATACTATTTGTAGTGAAAAAGCAAAAAAAGAATCGGATTCTTTTTTCGTAAACTGTCTTTTCAAAAAGAAAATTTCCCTAATCTCTCATACTAATGTAAGAAAGGAGATTTTAATTACACACATGGCAAATCAGAGCAATACAAAAAGAAAAAATTATACATATTAATAATAATCAACAAAAAATGTTGAAATTCGATACAGAAAGGAGAGGCCATTTCGCAAAAAAATACGCATTTATTATTATAGAAAAAAGAAAGGAGAAATCACAATGATTATTAACAAATTTTATGAAAAACTCTACAAGGAACTTATCAACAAACTAGAATCTGATTATATTTTAATCCCTAACACGCCAGAAAATAGAAAAGCAATTAATAATACTCTAACGACAGTCCCTTGCACTGTAAAATCTTTAGAAAAAGATTCAAAGATTTTTAAAGCTTTATCTAACAAAAAAGCTAAAGCTAAGCAGCTTTCAATTGTACCCAAAATTTCTAAAACTTTATCTCTTATTATAATAGCCACTTTAATTTGTATGCCATTTAATACCATTAACACTCTCCCAACGCCTACCTACCACCCTACTGTACAAGTTAGTATTTTAGATATTTCTGATGGATCTTCTCACCAAAAAGGGAAAAATAAATTATCCGAAATACAAGAACAATACACAAACAAAAACCAAGAGCAACGTAATCCTAAAAACTACAAAAAGAAAGTTGCTACAAATACATATAATACATATAAGAAACAAAATAAATTCCATTTAACATTATCCACAAAAAAAGCAACTCAACTTTTATCAACTTTTAAAAAGTTTTTTCTTAAAACAAAAAATACATACGATAATTTATCTGATGCTTATGATGTAATTAGTACTTTATTTGTATTGATTTCCACAGTAAAAGAATCTATACGCTCAAAAAAATTAAAATAGTCCTTCTATATAATTTTATTCAATACTATTTTCAATTATACATTAAAGCCGTTCTTCACAGAAGTACGGCTTTAAATTTTCTTATGAAAGCCAAGATAGAGTTTTAAATATCAAAACAATACTTTCCCTTGCCCCTTCCTTTCACATCTTTAATCAACTCAAATTCCCGCATTGTTTGAATCAGAAATCCCGCCTTACTGTCTTTATATCCCAGTTTTTGTTTTATTTCTTTTCGCCCAAAGACTTCTTCTCCTGAAAAGCTTTCGATAATCTCCTTTATATTTAATGCAGTGACGCTACCTATGCTTTTATTAACTTGTAGTTCTTTCAGCTTTTTATATAACATATATTTATTCTCTGCAGTCAATACAGACGTTTCAAAACAGTGGGTTTTATCCTGACTTGTTGTTTCAAACAGTGTTTTTTCATCATTCAAACAGTATTTTTTTTCATTTCCTTGTGAATCCAGCGCATTAAACAGTGATTTTTCTGTATTGAAACAGTGATTTTGCTCTCTATATTCCACTGTTTGTTCTTTTACTACAGATGCTAAGTTCTCACTATTTATATTATTCATATACTGGTATTTATTTTCAGCGTTCTGTATATTCTCCGCCCGTTTTCGCATCTCCAATTCTTCATTTTCCCGGAATATAGTTACTCGTATACCATCTCCCAGTTCCTCAAACACTGGCTCTCTCAACCCATATTCTCTGCATTCTTTTATCATTCTTGGGATTCCTGTTCCCCACGCTTCTATAAGTCCCATATAACGAAATGCTTCAGCAATCGCTGTATTTCTGCACTTTGATTTACCTGATTTAGCTGACTGTATATCCAGTCCCCCATAAAGCATTCCGGGAGATGTTACTTCTATCCTGTCATCATAGACACAAACCTGTATACAAGACTCATCCAAATAACTTCTATGAACAACTGCATTAGTAATCAATTCTCTTATTGTTCGAACCGGGAGTTCATACGCTTCTTTTCTATGTAACCCTTCTATCTTTGCACCAAGATTGATATGCTTTAATACAAATTGATAAGCATTTTCCAGCTGTACATATAATGGTCCATCAAATTCTCTTTTATCTATAAAAATATCTCTTTCTGTTCCTTTAAATAACGCACATTGAATTTTGGCATACCGTATTTTATTCTTCGTCATTAGTCTAAACGCATGGGTGGGTTGAAGGTCTTTTCCTATTCGGCACAATAACCCTAAGTCTTCTAGTTTCTCGATTGTCATTTTATTTATAATTTCAGTTTTTTCTGTATTTTGCTTGGGATCTAATGACGTTTCCTGTATTGCTCTTGTTACACATGTTGTCTGCACATCATATGCCACTTTTTCCATTGCATTACATAATATCTTCGCCTCTCGTTCCGAGTACTCCATGTCTATTTCCGGTAAAGTATCATAAGAAATCTTTTGACCTTCTAATTCTAGTTCCTTTAACTTTCTATCATCAGCAGGACGACTTGTATCATTTATTCTTATATAAGAACCTTGTTCCTTCCCAAATGACTTGAGATAATAAGGACGCATACGTCCTGGAAAAACTTCTACAACAACAACTGTTCTTCCTTCTAATGTCTGTATTGTAATTTCCGGATCAATTATTGGAGTGCAGCTGTCAAATATCATATTTGAAATATCATCTGCTAATCTAAATGGATTCTTCTCTCCAATCCCAATAACTTCATTCGTCTTATCCTCAATTCCAATAAAAATTTTACCCCCCGTAGAATTGGAAAAAGCAATAACATCTTTTAATAACTTCTCATGTCTTTTCGGTATCTCTCTTTTAAATTCTATATTTTTTCCTTCTCCAAAATCTTCTTTATATAGCATTCCTGTCCCTCTTCAAAACCATTGTCAGTACATCTATCAGTCATTAATTTGTTATGATTTATTATAATACAATTCCCTTCTTTTTTTCAACATACAAGAAGAAGCCATGCATCAGCATAGCTGACACATAGCTTCTCTTTTGTATTTCATAAAGTAGTTTTATCTTTTGTATAACTAATCTGACTGACCAGTTCAGGCTTTATTATTTATAAAGCTCAACGAGTCTCTGCAGGTGCTCGTAACGAGCCTTAGCAACCTTCTCAGATTCGTTGAAGAGTCTTTCAGCTCTTTCTGGGAATGGCTTAATCAGACGAGTGTAACGGGATTCGTTATTTAAGAATTCCTGATATGATCCGTCGCCTTCTTTAGATGTTAATGTGAATGGATTCTTTCCTTCAGCTTTCTTAGCTGGGTCGAAGGAGAAGAGGTTCCAGTAACCAGCCTTAACGGCTTTCTTCATCTCATCCTGACAGTGGTTCATACCACCCTTAGCAATACCGTGAAGTTCACATGGAGCGTATCCGATGATCAGGGATGGTCCGTTGTAAGCTTCTGCTTCTGCAAGACATTTAACTGCCTGGTTAGGGTTAGCACCAAGAGCAATCTGTGCAACGTATACGTATCCGTAGCTCATAGCGATCTCTGCAAGGCTCTTCTTGCTGATTTCTTTACCAGCTGCTGCGAACTGACAAACCTCACCGATGTTAGAAGCTTTAGAAGCCTGTCCACCTGTGTTGGAGTACATCTCAGTATCGAATACCATAACGTTTACGTTCTCACCGGAAGCTAATACATGGTCTAATCCACCGAAACCGATATCATATGCCCATCCGTCACCACCGAAGATCCATACGGACTTCTTAGCGAGATACTGTTTCTTCTCTAATACTTCTGCTGCATCTGGGCATCCAGCTGCTGCTGCTTTTTCTACCTCAGCGATTAATGCCTGAGCATCAGGTGTATTTTCTTTTGTATTGTCTTTTGTTTCCATGAACTTAGCAAATGCTGCTTTAAATTCATCGGATGCTTTATCGGATGCTGCCATCTTCTCTAATTTAGCGATAGCCTGATCACGTAAAGTCTTCTGTCCAAGATACATACCAAAGCCGTGCTCTGCGTTATCCTCGAATAAGGAGTTTGCCCAAGCTGGTCCCTGTTTGGAATCTTTGTTTACTGTATATGGAGCTGTTGCTGCAGGACCACCCCAGATGGATGAACATCCTGTTGCGTTGGAGATGTACATATGCTCTCCGAATAACTGAGTAATCAGACGAGCGTAAGATGTCTCTGCACATCCTGCACAAGATCCGGAGAACTCAAGTAATGGCTGGTTGAACTGAGATCCCTTAACTGTAGTATCTGCAGGAGCACCTGGTTTTCTTCCAACAGTTGCAACTAAGTAATCGAATACTGGCTGTTCTGCTGCCTGGCTTTCCTGTGGAACCATCTTTAATGCGCCCTTAGCTGCAGCAGGACAAACTGTGATACACTCACCACATCCCATACAGTCTAATGGAGATACGCTCATTGTAAATTTGTATTCGCTTGCCTTTGGCTTTGTATCTGCAACTTTCATGTTGTCAGGAGCTGCCTTAATTTCGTCTTCGCTTACTAAGAAAGGACGAATTGTAGCATGGGAACATACAAACGCACACTGGTTACACTGGATACAAGCTTCTGGATTCCATTCTGGAACAGATACAGCAGTACCACGTTTTTCGTATGCGGAAGCACCAAGTTCGAACTGTCCGTCAGCGTTGTCTACGAATGTAGATACTGGCAGGCTGTCACCATCCATGATTCCGATAGGTTCCATCATTTCCTTAACCATCTTAACTGTCTCTGGACGTCCTGTAAGTTCTTTAGCAGGAGCATCAGCAGCTGGGTTAGACCAGGAAGCTGGAATCTCTACTTTATGAACAGCATCTACACCAGCGTCGATAGCTTTGTAGTTCATCTCTACAACAGCGTCACCCTTCTTGCTGTAGGACTTCTTAGCTGCTGCTTTCATGAATTCTACTGCTTCGTCGATAGGCATGATGTTCGCTAATTTGAAGAATGCGGACTGTAAGATTGTGTTAGTACGTTTACCCATACCAATCTCAATAGCCTTATCAATCGCGTTGATTGTGTATAACTGAATGTTGTTGTCAGCAATATACTTCTTAGCTGCTGCAGGCATATGATGATCTAATTCTTCATCAGACCACTGGCAGTTGATCATGAAGATTCCGCCTGGTTTAACATCCTGAACCATCTTGTAACCTTTAACTACATAAGATGGGTTGTGACATGCTACGAAGTCAGCCTGATTAATGTAGTATGGGCTTCTGATTGGATTGTCACCAAAACGAAGGTGAGAAATTGTAATACCACCTGTCTTCTTGGAGTCATACTGGAAGTATGCCTGAATGTATTTATCTGTGTGGTCACCGATGATCTTTGTAGAGTTCTTGTTAGCACCTACAGTACCGTCTCCACCAAGACCCCAGAACTTACACTCTACTGTACCAGGAGCAGATGTAATAGGAGCTGGTTTAACTTCTGGTAAAGATAAGTTTGTAACATCATCTACGATACCAATTGTGAAACGGCTCTTTGGAGCATCTTTTTCAAGTTCTTTATAAATAGCAAATACAGATGAAGGAGGAGTATCTTTAGAACCTAATCCGTAACGTCCAGCTGTAAGAACGATATCGTTAAGACCTGCTTCTCTAAGAGTTGTAGCAACATCAAGATATAAAGGATCTCCTAATGCTCCAGGCTCTTTTGTACGGTCAAGAACAGCGATCTTCTTAGCTGTCTTAGGAATAACATCTAATAATGCAGAAGATACCCAAGGACGATATAAACGAACTTTGATTAAACCAACCTTTTCACCTTTTGCTGTTAAGTAATCAATTACTTCTTCTGCTACGTCACAGATAGATCCCATAGCGATGATTACGCGGTCTGCATCTTCTGCACCATAGTAGTTGAATAAATCGTAGTTAGTTCCCAGTTTTTCGTTGATTTTGCCCATGTATTTCTTAACAACAGCTGGTAAAGCTTCGTAAACAGAGTTACAAGCTTCTCTGTGCTGGAAGAAAACGTCACCGTTTTCGTGAGAACCACGCATAGCTGGGTGTTCTGGGTTAAGAGCATGCTCACGGAAAGCTTTAACTGCATCCATGTTGCACATTTCTTTTAAGTCTGCATAATCCCATTTTTCGATCTTCTGAATCTCATGAGATGTACGGAAACCATCGAAGAAGTTGATGAATGGAACTTTACCTTCGATTGCAGCAAGATGTGCTACAGGGCTTAAGTCCATAACTTCCTGTGGGTTAGTTTCTGCCAGCATAGCAAATCCTGTCTGACGACATGCATATACGTCACTGTGGTCACCGAAAATGTTCAGAGACTGTGTAGCAACTGTACGTGCAGATACATCAAATACACATGGAAGCTGCTCAGCTGCGATCTTATACATGTTAGGGATCATAAGAAGAAGACCCTGGGATGCTGTAAATGTTGTTGTGATAGCACCAGCTGCAAGAGAACCGTGAACAGTACCTGCTGCACCTGCCTCAGACTGCATCTCACTAACAACTACCTGGTTACCAAAAATATTTTCCTGTCCTGCTGCTGCCCACTGGTCAACGGAATCAGCCATTGGACTAGATGGTGTAATAGGATAGATAGCTGCAACATCTGTATACGCATATGCTACGTGAGCTGCTGCGGTATTTCCATCCATAGACTGTTTTGCTCTAGGCATTGATTATTCCTCCTTGTCAAAAGTTGTGGTTTATTTTAAATTCGACATAATATTATCATTTTTTTGAGGTAATGTAAAGCTTATTCGGAACTGTTCCTTCTAAAATACAAAATCTTGCCCGAAACAGCCTTTTTATGCCAATTTTCCCCCTTGACAACGTATTTTTCCGAGAACAATTTTAGGTTAAAATTGCTATAAAGCCAACAGTTTTGTATACAATATACATATGGCTTATTTTAGATTTTTTCTCAATAATTTTTTGTTGTAATTTTAGGATTATTCAGGATTAAAATTCTAATATTTTTTCTTCATTTTTTAATTATTTTATGAGATTCCTCTTTGTTTTCACCATTTATCTCCATCTTTTAAAAATAACAATTTCGTAATTTTACATAATTTAATCGACTAGAACGTGTTTGAAAAATGCTTTCTGCAAGATGTGTGTCACAATTTGCGGGAGATTGTGCATGAATGAGGGCAGCATAACGGGCGGCTACGTCAACTGAATGAAGCCAACACAACTCTATAGGAAAACAGGCACGTTATTTGACAAAATGTCAATGAGACAATTCACGAAAAACGACTTTTTACTCAGAAGTGATGAAAAGAAAATTAAGTGGGAATCCACGGTAATTCCATATTATCTCCCTCACACTTTCATAAAAATATATCTAAAAAACACAACGGCAATCCCTATACACAAAAAAGGTCCCAGCGCAAAGCAATCCTTTCGCTTCGCACGCTTTGTAATCAGTAGAAAAAATCCATATAATCCTCCTAAAAGTAATCCCGCACAAGCAGCAAATATATTCCACTTTATCCCTAGTAACACTCCACTTGCCGCCATTAGCTTAACATCTCCTCCACCCAGTCCGCCTGAACATAAAATTGCAAGTATGAACATCGGAATACTAACCGAAAACACTCCCAAAAAGCGACTTAAGAATGTAACTTCCTGGAAAACAAAACCACTCCAGATTCCTGAAATAAACAAAAGTACATTTAACTGATTCGGAATTATCTTGATTTTAAAATCAATTATAGAAATAACCAGTAAAATACTAACTATAACAATCATTGTAATTACCCTCATATACTCCCCCTGGCTCCTGCTAATTGCAGAATTTTTATTAAGTTTACTATTTTACAGACCCTGTAACCCAAATACTATAATTATGAAAATCCCTGCAATGGAGTTATTAACATGTGTTTAATCTATAAACCATTCCAACTGACAGATTTAACTTGACTCAAAAATAATTTTTTAAATAACTTTCATTATTTTCTCTTGAACTTTTAAAAGTATTAAATTTCTATTTGAGTTATTTTATACCATTTATGTGTTTGTTTTTCCATTTTATACCATTTTTCTTCTAGAGTCAACTATTTATTTACAAAATTAAAAAGAAATTATATACTACCTTCAGGAGGATACAAATTAATATGGTCAAATTAATCGAAACAGTATACAATTTTTTATGGGGAGATTTACTCACCGCACCCTTACCCGGCGGCGGAACACTCCCCCTTTCACTTTTAGTCATTTTACTAATTCCTACCGGAGTGTATTTCACAATCCGTACAAAGTTTCTGCCAATACGTCTCTTTAAAGATATGGTTGGCGCACTTTTCGAAAAAAAAGACGAAGAACAAAGCGCACTTTCCGTCATCCAGACTTTGATTGTTTCCACAGCAACTCGTGTTGGAATGGGCAATCTGGTCGGTGTAGTTGCCGCAATTTCCGCTGGCGGAGCTGGTGCTGTTTTCTGGATGTGGGTTACTGCCCTTATCGGTTCTTCCACCGCTTTTATCGAAGCAACTTTATCACAGATTTATAAAGAAAAAGACCCTCTATATGGAGGATATCGAGGAGGACCTGCTTACTACATTCATCGATATTTTGAAGAAAAATCCGGCAAGAAAAAACGTTATGTACTTCTTTCCGTACTCTTTGCCATTTCCGGCCTTATATGCTGGTGCGGCATCAGTCAGGTAGTAAGTAATTCCGTAGCATCTGCTTTTAAAAATGCTTTTCACATTCCACCGATTTACACTACAGTTATTCTTGTAATACTTGCCGCAATTATCGTACTTCGAAAAAATGCAACCGTAAAAGTTTTGGATATTATCGTTCCCATCATGGCTGGATTTTATTTACTGATTACATTGTTTATTATCATCACAAATATCACACAGCTCCCTGGTGTATTTGAACGAATCTTTTCTGAAGCTTTTGGTTTCCGTCAGGTAGCCGCCGGGGGATTCGGTGCCGTCCTTATGAATGGAATCAAACGAGGCCTTTTTTCAAACGAAGCCGGTTCTGGTTCTGCCCCTTGCGCAGCCGCAGCCGCTGTTGCAGATAATCCTGTTAAAGTCGGATTAACACAGGCGTTAGGCGTTTTTATTGACACGCTTATGATCTGCAGTTGTACTGCTATGATCATGCTCCTTACTCCAACAAAGCTCACTGAAGGACTCGTTGGAATGGATTTATTACAAAAAGCAATGGAATATCATCTCGGCTCATTCGGAGTAATATTCATTGCCATAACGTTATGGTTATTCAGTTTTTCTACATTTATCGGAATCTTGTTTTATGCACGCTCCAACGTAGCTTACCTCTTTGGAGATAACTGGTTCTCTCAAACAGCTTACAAAGTTCTTGCTCTAGCAATGCTTTTTGTTGGAGGACTTGCTGCGTATACAATTGTATGGGATTTGGGAGATGTCGGAATTGGATTGATGACGATCTTTAACATCATCATGTTATATCCGTTGTCGAAAAAGGCTCTACAAGCCCTAAAAGAATACGAGAAGAAATTCTAAGTTGTAGGATTGAGATAAACAGACGAGTCCCCGAACCCTAGCATCTGCAAAAATGCTTCATATCACTGCACTC
>UMBK01046133.1_pt1 | contig 16974 bp, 13 predicted proteins | sample 1963941 | NCBI WGS metagenome assembly UMBK01 (sample SAMEA4835939, study PRJEB28245) | human gut metagenome | biome: gut microbiome; material: fecal sample | place: Denmark | collected 2008 | reverse complement strand
GGCTAGAGCGTACGACTCATAATCGTAAGGTCAAGAGTTCGAGCCTCTTCCTCGCTACAAATCGCGCCCGCTAACCGGTGGGCGCGCACTATACCTAAGAACACAGAGGTGAATGACAATGGCTAAGAGCGCCGACATCCGTCCGGGCATCACGCTGGCCTGCACCGAGTGCAAGGAGCGTAACTACATTACGACTAAGAACCGTCGTAACACGCCCGACCGTCTTGAGCTCAAGAAGTTCTGCCCGCGCTGCGGCAAGCAGACCGTGCACCGCGAGACTCGTTGATCGCAGGTATCACAGCTTTACAAAACCCGGCCCATTCGGCCGGGTTTTTGCGTATTGCCTCCGGAGGCGAGTGGCAGGGTGCGGAATCAGTATCCGCATCGCGTGAGAAACGGCAGAAATCCCGCGTCTGAACGAACCCCTCGCGGGCGTTCTGTCGTTTCGGGCCGCCAAAACGGCAGAAATCCCGCGCCACCTTCGTTCAGACGCGGGCGTTCTGCCGTTTCAGCCGATGATTGCCTCGATATCGCACCTGCGCCACTAAGATAGTAAGCCATGACAAGCTTTGCAGACATCACCACCATGGGCGTGGGCGGCCCCATCGCCCATTTCATCGAGCCGACCACGCGCGTGGGACTCATCGAAGCCGTGGAGGAAGCCGATTCCAAAGGCCTGCCCTTGGTCGTCGTCGGTGGCGGCTCCAACCTGCTTGTTTCCGATAAGCCTTTTGACGGCGTGGTGGTTCGAGACGCCCGACGCCTCATCACTGTGCCGGACGAGGCTGCACCGGTAGAGGGCGAGGATCGCACCGTGCATGTCAATGCCGAGGCCGGTGCCAATTGGGATGATTTCGTGGCCTTCACCGTAGAGCTCGGGCTCGAGGGCGTCGAGGGACTGTCCGGCATTCCCGGCACAGTCGGCGCTTCCGTGGTGCAGAACATCGGTGCCTACGGGCAGGAAGTCGCCACTTCGGTCGAATCGGTGGAAGTCTGGGATCGAGACACCAAAACAACGCGCGACCTCACACCCGCCGATCTTCGATTCGGCTATCGATACTCCGCACTGAAGACCAGCATGTACGCCGGCCCCGGCCGGCCGGCCGGCCGATTCTTCCCGACGCCACGTTACGTGGTGCTTTCCGTCACCTTTGCCCTGACCCACTCGGCCGAAGGCACGGTAGGTTACGGACAGCTTGCCAAAGCGCTTGGCGTCGAAGTGGGCGACCGTATGGCCACCGCCGACATCCGCAAAGCCGTGCTCGCAGTACGTGCCGCCAAGGGCATGCTCGAGGACCCTACTCGCTACGCCTTGCCTGACATGGCCACCGCCAAGCGCGAGGCCAATATCCTGACCGATCTGGAGCGTCTGGCCTCCCTCAATGAGGCCGCCGGCATTCCCGTTGGCGATGACGGTCTGCCTGCTCCCGACTACAATCGCCACAGCTGCGGCTCGTTCTTTATGAATCCGATTCTGACCGCCGACCAAGCGGCGGCCCTGCCCGAAGATGCGCCGAAGTTCGACGCGACTCTGCCTGACGGCACTCCCGGCACCAAGACGTCCGCCGCCTGGCTCATCGACCATGCCGGCTGCCATAAGGGATATAAGGTCGATGCGGACGCGCCGGCCAGTCTATCCACGCAGCACACGCTGGCCTTGACCAATCGTGGGGGAGCGAGCGCGGCCGATATCGCAGCTTTGGCGCGTGCGGTTCAGCAGGCAGTCAAGAGCGCGTTCGGAGTGGACTTGGTGCCCGAACCGGTCTGCGTCGGTGTGCTGTAATCGCGCTATTGATTGATGGAGTGGGTTATTAATCCCATATATTGCGGACTCTGAGTCTTATTAATAGACAAGACACGCGGGCTCTTCTATACTCGATTGTCGGTATTGTGCGCATTCGGTGCGCAAACAACAGAGAAAAAAGAAGAGCACTATGCAACTGTTCCGTACAAAATCCGTCGAACAGACCATTGCCGAAACCGGTGAAGAGGGCCGCAAGCTCAAGCGCAACCTGACTTGGTGGGATCTGTCAATCATGGGTGTGGCCGTAGCCGTGGGCGCCGGCATCTTCTCGGTGGGCGCGCAGGCCGCCGCCTTCCACGCCGGCCCGGCCGTGATCATCAGCTTCCTGATCGCCGGCATCGTGTGCGGCGCAGCCGTGATGTGCTACGCCGAATTCGCTTCGATGATTCCGGTGGCCGGCTCCGCCTACACCTTCACCTACACCACGGTCGGCGAGATCATGGCCTGGATCATCGGCTGGGATCTGATCCTGGAAATGCTGATGGCCGGCTCCGTGATTTCCAAATATTGGGGCGTATACCTCAACGATTTCATGCGCCTGATGGGCTGGAACGCCAACACCAACCTGACGTTCGGCTCCTTCCACATCGATATCGCCCCGATTATCATCGTGGCGTTCTTTACCACGCTGCTCGTATTCGGCACCAAGACCGGCGCCCGCGTGGACGGTGCTATGACCGTGCTCAAGATCGCCATCGTGTTCTTTGTGGTGATCGTCGGCTTCTTCTACGTCAAGGCCTCCAACTTCACCCCGTTCATTCCGCCGAGCCAGCCGGCCTCCACCGTGGAAGGCTCCTCCGCCGTCACCGGCGTGATGACCCAGCCGTTGTGGCAGTTCGCCACCGGCATGACCCCATCCGTGTACGGCGTTCCCGGCATCCTCTCGGGCGCGGCGCTCGTGTTCTTCGCGTTCATCGGATTCGACGTGGTGGCCACCGCCTCTGAGGAGACCAAGAACCCGCACAAGAACGTGCCGCTCGGCATCGGCGTGGGCATGCTGCTCATCATTGTCATGTACATGCTCGTGGCCGTGGTGACCACCGGCATGGTCTCCTATGCCGATCTCGCCAAGCAAGACAGCCCCTCGCTGGCCACCGCCTTCGAGCTGGTGGGCGCCGACTGGGCCGCCAAGATCATCAGCTTCGGCATCGTGCTGGGCCTGGCCACCGTGGTTATGGTGCTGTTGCTCGGCCTGACCCGTATCGTTTTCGCCATGAGCCGCGATGGTCTGCTGCCGCGCGGCCTGTCCAAGACCGGCAAGCATGGCACCCCGGCCGCTCTGCAGATCGTCGTTGGCGCGGTGGTGGCGCTCGTGGCCGCCTTCTTCGACATCGGCGTGCTCTCCGACATGGTCAACATCGGCACCCTGTCCGCCTTCACGCTGGTGGCCATCTCCATCCCGATTATGCGCAAGAAGCGCCCCGACCTGCCGCGCGCCTTCAAGATGCCCGGCAGCCCGTGGATTCCGATCCTCATCGCCGTGGCCAACTTCTGGTTGATGCTCAACCTGTCCGTGCTCACCTGGATTCGTTTCGTGGTGTGGCTCGTGGTCGGCTTCGCCATCTACTTCGGCTACGGCTACTGGCATGCGCGCCTCGGCAAGGGAGACCTGACCGAAACGCTGTCCGCCGAAACCGATAAGGCCGTTAACGGCTGAGAGCGAGGAGCGTCCCAACAGGCGCGTACCCTTGTATCAGTATTTGTTAAGGAGGATTCCATGCCATATGTAATCGCTCAGCCTTGCGTGGATGTCAAGGACAAGGCTTGCGTGGACGAGTGCCCCGTCGACTGCATTTACGAGGGTTCCCGCTCGCTGTACATCAACCCCAACGAGTGCGTCGACTGCGGTGCATGCGAACCGGTGTGCCCCACCGAGGCCATCTTCTATGAGGATGATCTGCCGGACGAGTGGGCTTGGTACAAGGATGCCGCTGTCAACTTCTTCGCTGAAGTCGGCGATTTGGGCGGCGCTTCCGCCAATGGTCCAATCGGCAAAGACCCGGAACAGGTCGCCGCGCTGCCGCCGCAGAACCAGTAAGCTGATTTGCGGATAAGCGCTGCACACAGCGCATAGTTCGGATTGAACCCTCGGTCTATCACGGCCGAGGGTTCGTCGTATCTTAGGAACATACCGTCCAAGAAAGGGGTTCTCATGGGCTTCCACGCATATTCGTCGCCATACGACTGGTCTCGTATCGCCGGCTTTAAAGCCACCGCCAAAACCGTGCCGGGTGGCATGATCGACCTGTCCGTAGGCTCGCCTGTGGACCCGGTGCCGAGCAGTGTCCAGCAGGCGCTGGTTGCCGGCGCAGACGCCCCCAACGCCCATGGATACCCGGTCACCGCCGGCACCGCCGACCTTAAGGCCGCTATCGATACATGGTTCCGCGAACTGCGCGGGGTGGATCTGAAATCCATCAACGCTGCCGCCGTACCCACCGTGGGTTCCAAGGAGGCCGTGGCGCTGATGGCCAGCCTGCTGCACCTTGGCGAAGGCGATGTGGTCGTCCAACCGGCTGTCTCCTACCCGACTTACGAAATCGGTACCCAACTTGCCGGCGCCACCGTGGTCAAAGTCGATGATGTGACCGACGTCGATTCCTGGGTGAATATTCCGAACGTCAAGGCCATCTGGATCAACTCGCCGTGTAATCCCTCCGGCGAGGTCATCTCCGCTGACTGGCTGACCGACATCGTGGCTGCTGCCCGTCGCATCGGTGCCGTGGTGCTCTCCGACGAATGCTATGCGTTAATGGACTGGCGTTCGGTGCGCCGCAATACAGCCGCGTCCTCTGCGCCTGCCGCGTCTGCATCTGCTGCGTCTGTGCCTGCCGCACCGGTGGCCGAATCCAACGAGCCCGCCTCCGATACCGCATTCAGTCTCTCCGCCACGCCATGTGCCCTGAATCCACATGTGTGTGAAGGTTCGGCAGCTGGCATCCTGGTGCTCTACTCGCTGTCCAAGCAGTCCAACATGGCCGGCTACCGTACGGCTCTAATTGCCGGCGATTACCGGCTGGTCAAGGAAATGGCCGAATACCGCAAGCAGATCGGCCAGATTATCCCTGGCCCAGTGCAGGCCGCCATGGCCGCAGGCCTGAAGGACACAGCCGCTGTGCACGAGCAATGGAGGCGTTACCGTCGCCGCCTATCCGCGCTGGTTGACGCACTGAAGGCATATGGCTATTCGGCACAAATGCCCTCCGGCGCGCTGTACGTATGGGTCAAGGCCAAGTCCGGCGACTGCTGGGCCGATATGGCCGAGCTCGCCAAGATCGGCATCATCCCCAGCCCCGGCGAATTCTACGGCGCTCCCGCCTACCTGCGTTTCTCCGCCACCGCCACCGACGAGGCCATCCGTTCCGCCTGCGAACGTCTCACGGCGTAATGAGATCGTAAGTGGCGTTGAGCCGTTCACGCCCCAAACTGGGCGGCCTTGTTGCCGAATTTGCGGCGCACAGCGTCCAGTGCGGCCTCGGCATCATGCAAACGCGCCTGTGAGGTCTGGCCGCGGGCATTGTCGGCCTCTTCGAGCATGTCATCCAGTGAAGGCTGCACGGCCGTAGCCGCCGCCTTACTGAGCGAAGACGTGCTCATACCGGCCAAGCGAATAGTTTTGGGCAGGGGAGTGGCAGACTCCGCCGAGGCCGGTAGCCCCAGCATGACTTTCAGCTGCCGCACGCATTCCGGGTACAGCACGCCGGCCGTATCGGTCGGCCGCTCCATCGTAAAAGACCGGGTCTGATAGCTCAGGTCGGCGAACCGCAACTTCACCGTCAGCGTGCGCGCCACCAGCCCCTTGCGCCGCAGCGTGCTGGTTACTTCGTCGCAGGCCGAACGCAGTAGCCCACACACCACGCGCATATCGCGTGTATCCTCGGCCAAGGTTTCCTCGGACCCAATGGATTTCTCCTCGCGTACCGTGGTAATTTCGCGGGAATCCAACCCGTGCGAGGCCGCCCATAATCCACGTGCCGCAGCCGGGGAGCCAGTGGCACGAGTCAATGCAGCCTCATCCAGCTGAGCCAATTCAGCCACCGAATGCACGCCCCAAGCATTAAGCCGCTTCTCCAAAGACGGCCCGATTCCCGGAATACCACGCAATGGCATCATCTGCACGAATTCGGCCGAGCGGGCCGCGGGAATCAGCAGCATGCCGTCCGGCTTGGCATTGGTCGAGGCCATTTTGGACACCAGTTTGTTACAGGCGATACCCACTGAACACGTCACGTGGAAGCGCTCGGCCACCTGAGCGCGAATCCACGCGCCGATCGCGCTCGGCCGCCCCCACTCCAGCAGTGCGGCGGACACATCCATATAGCCCTCGTCCACCGAAACCTGCTCGAACCGGTCGGTGACGGTCAAAAACACCTCATGCATGATTCGGTGCGACATCATGCGGTAATACGCCATATCCACTGGCAGAAAAATGCCGTTCGGGCACAACCGATGGGCGCGCGCGGCCGGCATCGCCGAATTGATGCCGTATTTCCGGGCTTCGTAGCTCGCGGCGGACACCACCGCGCGCGGCCCGGTGCCGATGATTACCGGCTTGCCTTTGAGCCCGGGGTTGCGCGCCACCTCCAATGAGGCATAGAAGGCATCCATGTCGATATGCAGTACGGTGCATCCGGTCTCGTCGTGGCCCCAATCGCGTTTGGCGGCCTCAAGTCTCGGTGCGGTGCTCATGCCACCATTGTAGGAATGCCGAACGAGGTCATGCTCACTATGTGGCGCGCATGACGCGGCGCTCATTGTCATAATGCCGAATATCGCCGGAATTCCAAGGGTTTACGCACTGTGCGGCTGTTTCGCATGGTGGGTGCGATTCCACGGAATCGTCCACATTGCGTCACTGTCCGTAACGCCTTCCAAGTCAATGCGCGCTGTCCCGGCTCTCCGAGTAGCGTAAACCTCATGAAGAAGGCAGTGGTCGGTATCCTCAACCGTGTTCCCGTGGTTCTTATCGTGATTGGTGAGGCACTGGTGATTTATTTGGCTACGGCCGTCGCCAAACTTGCGTTCACCCAGCTCGATCCGCTGTACTCGGTGTGGTATCGCGTGGGATTCATGGCGGTGCTGTTGCTGCTGTGGCGCAGGCCCTGGAACAAGGCGAAGCGAGCGCAACTGTTTCACCGCGACGCCCGCAGCTGGGGGCTGGTCGTACTGCTCGGCTGCTCGCTGGTGCTGATGAATACCCTGTTTTATGTGGCCATCAGCAATATGGATATGGGCATTGCCGTGTCTATCGAATTTTTGGGACCGCTTTCGGTGGCGGTGATTACCGGCAAAAGCTGGCGCGAGCGGGTCGGTATCGGTATCGCGGCGGTCGGTGTGGTGCTGTTGGCTGGCATATCATTGGCCAATCCGTCCGGCAATGGCACGTTTTTGTATGGTCTGATTGCGATTTTGATCGGCGGGTCGATGTGGGGCATGTATATCATCACCGGCCGGCGCGTGGCGGCTGGCGGCAATTCGCTGGATAATCTGTGCATCGCCGTGACCATCGGCTGGCTGGTCCAGTCCCTGTTCCTTGGCGTGCCGGCTGTGGCTCATGTGGTTCACCCCAAGGCCGATGCCACGTGGGCGCTTGAGCCCGGCGGCTCGCTGAAGCTGCTGGCTCTGCTGTTTGTGATTTCCCTGATGGCCTCGTTCATTCCCTATGTGGTGGAGCAGATCACGCTGCGACGCACCACATCCGGCGCATTTTCGGTAATGCAATCCATCAATCCCGCCATGGCGGTGGCCGTGGGACTGGCGTTCGGCGAGATTCCCAGCGTTGGTGAAATCGTCGGTGTGGCGTTGGTGATTTGCGCGGTTATCGTTACGTTCTCCGGCGACGCCGCACCCGCGGACGTTCAATAATGTGTCGTTCGGCACGCCGTATCCGCAGGACGTGGTACAGTATTTTGCTGTTGCGCATTATTGCGTAACGTGGAGTCATGCCTGAGTGGCCGATAGGGGCACCCTGCTAAGGTGTTAGTCGTGTAAACGGCTCGAGGGTTCGAATCCCTCTGACTCCGCCGATTAAGGTTCCGGGTGAAAGCTCGGAACTTTTTTGTTTTCCGGAAACTCCGGGTTAAGTAACTCCTGAAATAACCGAGGACGGGCGGTCTCCGCTTGTGGTAAGCGGAGTCGGAGGTACGCCATTGTCCGTCCGCCTCCAAACCGCCATTTTAGTGGGCGAACGAGTGCGGCACGTCGGGAAAAGTCCGAGCGACGAAAGAAAAATGTCCACTAAGTGAGACTTTTGCGTGGCGTTCGTGAATGGTGATTGAAGATTAACCGGTTTATATATTGCTTGTCCAATCGCTTGCTCATCGCCTCCCTCCCCGCAGTACTTGACCGAGATGGGCGGTACCCTAGAGAGAGAAGAAGAGTTCCGAAGGGCGGGCAAAGATGAGCCATATCGCTGGGCAGGGGCAACATCGCTCCAACTCGACACGAACCAACCGTGCGGCGCTGATTATCGTGTTCGTGATCATGCTCGCCGTTGCGCTGGGCATCGGCGCATGGTTCGTAACCCATCGCACGGATGGCAATGGCCCCGCACACGCCGGAGTGTCGGACGTCGCGTTGAATAAAGCGAAGAACACGCCCAAACCGGTGACCGAACATCACGGCAATTCACCGGATTGCCCGGATACGGACTGCATCGCCATGCTGGTCAACGGCGATTTGTTGTTCCATGAGGGATTGTGGAGCCATTTCCAAGGCCCGAACCCCAACGCCACGGATGGCACCGCCTTCAACTTCGACCCGCTGTTCGCGCCGATGAAGCAGTACATTCAGGCTTCGGACATCGCCGTGTGCGAATTCGAAACCCCGATCGCCCAGCGCGGCGGCCCATATGCCGCGTACCCGATCTTCAACATTCCGCCGGAAGTGGCGGATGCCGCCCGCAACGTGGGATACAACGCCTGCACACACGCCACCAACCATTCCTGGGATCAGGGGGCGGATGGCATCGCCCGTCTGTGGGGCACGCTTGAGGCCGATGGCATCGCCCAGACCGGCTCGTATAAAACCGAAGCCGACTCCACCAAACCGTTGGTCATCGATTCCCCGACCGGCGGCGGCAAGCTGGGTCTGGTCACCGGCACGGTCTCCCTCAACGGCATGACCGCCGACGAGGACTGGCAGGTGGATCGTCTGCGCGAAGACGGCGACCCGAATCACGACAGCGACATCCAGCGCGCGGTAGACAAGGCCAACAAGGCCCGCGAGCAAGGTGCCGATGTGGTGGCCATCGCCATGCACTCGGTGCAGGAATACCTTGATTACGCCGATTCCTGGCAGATTTCGGAAGCCCATGAGCTTGCCGACACTGGTGCCTTCGACGTTATTTACGGTGCCGGTTGCCATTGTGCGCAGCCCATCGAGAACTATAACGGCACGTGGATTATCTACGGTTTGGGCAACGCCGTCACCGAGTCGGCGAACACGCCGGAAACCTTGGTCAACAATCAGGGTGTGACCGCACGCATCCAGTTCGCCGGCAAGAAGGGCGTCAAGGGGTCGTGGCGCGTCAACCGCATCGATTGGGTGCCCACCGCCAACGTGCATCAAGGCAACTACCAATGGTGCCCGATATCCAGCGACCATCCCATAGGCACATGTTGGGACGAAGCCTACGACGCTCAGATACGCCAACGCATCTGGGATGTCATCTATTCGATGGGCGCGGACCAGAACGTCGTCAAGGAATGGAACATCACGCAGGAGCAGGCGGCAAAGCAATAGTTGCTCGGCTTGGTCTCAAGGAGGGGAAGCCGCAAGGTGACGCTTTTCCCGCCGGCCTCCTAATGTGGAGCCCATGACCGAGATTTACGAAACCCAAAGCGAACGCACCGATCTGCCCCTCGTCGTGATGCCGTCCGTGCTTGACTCGATGATCGAGCCCATCAAGGCCCAGTTCCCCGCGCTCCACGACGTTGCCCGCGTGCGTATGTTCGAGGAATTCACGTCCGACGAGGCGACCATAGCCGAGCGTCTGAAGGATGCCGACGCCCTGCTGGTGGGCGGCTACCACATTTCGGACGATCTGCTGCGCACCATCAGCGGGCAGGGGCACGTCAAGTGCATCGTGTTCTGCGGTACCGGCGTCGCCAGCTACCTCAATCTCGATAAGGCGCGCGAGCTGAAGATCCGCGTCTGCAACGCCGAACATTATGGCGATCACGCCGTGGCCGAGCACACCTTCGCCCTTCTGTTCGAGCTCATCCGCCGCGTTGGCCAACTCGATAAGGACGTCAAGGCCGGCAACTGGGCGTGGACCGGCGGCGATGGACTGCAACTCGCCGGCCGTCGCATGGGCATCATCGGACTGGGCGGCATCGGCTCCACCGTGGCCGGCATCGCCCGCGCCCTCGGCATGGAGGTCGCCGCATGGAATTCGCATGTGCCGCCCGAGCATTTCGAACGCTCCGGTGCCACTCCGGTCGACGATCTCAACAAGCTCATCGAAACCAGCGACGTCATCTCCGTCCATCTGCCGCTGAACAACGCCACGCGCGGCATCGTCACCGCCGAGAACCTTGCGCATGTGAAGCCCGGCACCCTGTTCATCAACACCGCCCGCTCCGAAGTCATCGAATCCGGTGCGCTGCTTGCCCGACTGCAAAAGGGCGATGTTCCCGCCGCACTCGACGTGTTCGACCATGAGCCGCTGACCGCCGACGACGCCATCTGCCATGTGCCCGGCATCGTCCTGACCCCGCACGTCGGCTGGCGTGCCGACGGCGCGTTCAAGGAGCTCACCCGCCAGATGATCGCCTGCCTGACCGCCTACTTCGCCGGCGAAGACTATAACGTCGTCGTCTCCGAACGCTGATAGTCCTGCCTAGCCTCGCGCTCAATCGAACACCCAGCCAGTCGACCACCGGAACACGCTCATGCAGACGATTCTCAACACGCCCGACGATCCTGCCCACGATTCGCTCGTCGAAAAAAAGTCCGAATTTATCGGCGACGCCGCCCATGTCGATACGCTCGACGAGGCGCTCGCGTTCGTGGCTGCGATCCGTGAGCAGCATCCGAAAGCCCGACACGTGGCGTATGCCGCCGTGTGCGGAGGCGCGGATGGGCGACTGTCCGAACGCATGAGCGATGACGGCGAGCCGTCCGGTACCGCCGGCAAGCCGATTCTTGACATACTCAAGCAGTCCGGCACCACCGATTGCGTGGTTGCCGTCACCAGATATTTCGGTGGTATTCTGCTGGGCTCCGGTGGGCTGGTCCGCGCGTACTCATCCGCCGCGTCATTGGCGATGAAAGCCGCCCGCGCCGCCCGCATCATGACCGCCAAGCGATACCGGGTTCGCCTCGAATACCCGCAGTTGGCCCGATTCCAGCAGATCCTGGCGCAGCTTGGTGGCAGTCAGGAGGATGAATCGTATGCGGTGAACGTCGAGTTGACCGCGGTGGTGCCGCAGGATGATTGCGCGCGATTCGAGGAGCGTGTGCGGGAAGCGTTCAATGCCGCTGTGGTGCCGGCTCCGATTGACATGGTCAACATTCCGGTTCCGCTCGCGTGACGCCTGTATGACTAAGCTGGGCATCATGACCGACGAGAACACCACCAGCCAGCAGACCCAGCCCACCGAGGCCGCAACCGAGGCCGCGGCCGAGACTGCAACCGACACGGACGCCCAGCAGCAGGACCAAGGCGCGCAGTCCGCAGCCGAGTCCGCCGCTCCGGTGGATTTCGAACCGCTGACCGCTACATACGAGCGTCTGCGCCATTCCACCGACCCGGCCGAACTGTCCGAATTCGCCCGTCGGCCGTTGCCTGACCGTGCCGATCAGGCGGCGTTCTCCCGCGCCACCGCACTTTTGGAGGCTGTGGCCGGCAACCCGCACACCCCGGTGGCCGATCGTGTGTTCCTCGCCGACACCATGCCGTTCCCGAACGTATTGGTCAAACTCTCCGAAGACCCCGAACCGTCCGTGCGTCAAGCCGTGGCCGCCAACGGGGACGACAAGAATTGGCTGGTCGGCCGTCTGACCAAGGACCCGGTGCCTGCGGTCCGGGATACGGCGTTGAAAAACAAGCGCACCAGCTGGAAGATGCGGCTTGAGGGTGCGCAGGACCCCACTGCGGATGCGGAGACATTGGATTTCTTGGGCGTACTTGGCACCGAATCCGAAGAGGGAGCACCGGCGGTGCTTTCTTCGATGGTCCGCCGTGCCGTGGCACTGAACCCCAATACGTCCGAAGCGATGCTTGCCAAATTGGCCAACGACCCCTCGGCCGAGGTGCGGCACGCCGTGGAAAGCCGCCGCTAAGCACACTATTGCTGTGTTTTGCCGCGCAAATTTGGCCGGCAATCACCCCCTGTCCACCATTGTGAGCGCTCACATCTCACTATGTGAGGGTAAAAAGTACATAATTTGGCGGAATCATGGCATTTTTCTTACGGTGTGGCGCAATCAAACGGCGTTAGACTGGGGCTATGAGTGAGATTACCGAGAGTGAAGAGCGTCTGGCCCGTCCGTTGATTCGACTGGCCAAGTTGGTCGGTGTCGGCACGAGTTATTTGGGCATGAGCCATGACTACCACGAGATAGACGATGACGTCCTGATCGAGGTGCTGGCAGCGCTGGGCATCGACGCCTCCAGCGAGAGCGCCCAACTCATCGCCATCCGACGCATTCTGAACGAGCGTTACGCCCGATTGGTGGCACCCACCGTGCTGCATATCGCCGGTAGCGAGGACCGGGTGCTGGTGAACACCGGTATTCTGGACGTGCCTTCGGCGAGCATCACGCTGGAGAATGGCGAGCCATATCAAGGCACCATTGAAGTTGGTCCTGGAGATGGATCCCAGGCCTACGACTTGGATGGTACGTTCATTTCGAATGCGGCTGTGGTCATTCCCGCCGATCTGCCGATTGGTTACCATACGCTGCACGTCAAGGTCGCCGACCGTGTGCAAGACGCCACTTTGATCAGTGCACCTGATCGCGTCGATCTGCTTGACCCGATGAAGGGCGGCAGTCTGTGGGGCTGGATGGCCCAGCTGTACTCGATTCGCTCCTCCAACTCCTGGGGCGTGGGCGATTACGAGGATCTGAAGACCATGCTGGTGGACGCCAAGCAGAAGACCGGTGCCGACTTCGTGCTCATTAATCCGGTGCATGCCGCCGAGCCGGTGTCCCCGCTCACCCCGTCGCCGTATCTGCCGGTAAGCCGTCGCCTGATCAACTTCACGTACATCCGTCCTGAGGCGATCGCCGAATATGCCACGCTCAGCGAGGGCGACAAGAATGCCGTCGACGGACTGCATGCCGACACCGAACCGCTGAACGGTGATTCCCAGCTCATCGACCGTGACGCCATGTGGCGCAGCAAGATGCACGCCCTGTGGATTATCTTTAAGGCCGGCCGTACCGCCGAACGCCAAAGCGTATTCGACCAATTCAAGGCGGACTGTGGTTCCGACTTGGAGGCGTATGCCACGTGGTGCCTGTGCTACGACAAGTGGGGAGCGCCCAACGGCGAGGAGAGCAACTGGGAGCGCAAGTTCAATCGCAACTCCCCGGAAATCGCCAATCTGCGCAAGCAGTACCCGGACACTTTGGACTTCTACCGCTGGCTGGAATGGATTGCCGCCGAGCAGCTGTCCTCCGCCCAACAGGCAGCCAAGGACGCCGGCATGCATATCGGCATCATGTCCGATATGGCCGTCGGCGTGCACCCCTCCGGCGCTGACGTGTGGTGGAATCCCGAGCGCTTCGCCAAGGGAGCCACGGTCGGCGCACCGCCGGACATGTTCAACCAGCAAGGCCAGAACTGGAGCCAGCCGCCGCTGAGCCCGATCAATCTGGAGACCACCGGCTACGAGGCCTACCGCAATATGGTGCATGGCATGTTCGCCCGTGCCGGTGCGGTGCGCATCGATCACATCCTTGGTCTGTTCCGCCTGTGGTGGATTCCCGAGAACCGTTCGGCTATGGATGGCGCTTACGTGTACTACGACTCAGACATCATGCTGGGCGTTCTGGCCATCGAGGCCTCTCGCGCCGGCGGTGTGGTCGTAGGTGAGGACCTCGGCGTGGTGCCGGACCATGTGGCCGATTCCCTGTCGAGCCACGGTATTCTCGGTTGCGCCGTTGAATGGTTCGAGCAGTGCGACGGCGTGTTCCGCGCCCCCTCCCAGTGGCGTCCGTATGCATTGGCCTCCGTGAATACGCATGATTTGCCGCCGGCCGCCGGTTACCTGGAATACGAGCACGTCAAGATTCGTGAGCGTCTGGGCTTGCTGACCGGCCCGGCCGAGGAATTCGAAGCCTCCGCCAAGGCCGAGCAGGATGCGATGCTGGCCATGCTGGTCGAGCAGGGTTATCTTGATGCCGACTTTGCCGAACATCGTGAGGATCACGAGGCGGATATCGTCGACGCGCTGTACCGCGCACTGAAGGGTTCGCCGTGCAAGCTGCTCGCCGCCTCGATCACCGACGCGGTGGGGGAGAAGCGTGCGCAGAACCAGCCGGGCACCAACAACGAATACCCGAACTGGCGCATCCCACTGGCCGACGCCAAGGGCAACGTGGTACCGCTCGAAACCCTCTTCGACACCCCCGGTGCCCAACGCTTCGCCCAAATCTTCAATTCCTGACCCGCTTTACCTCCCTCTGACGAGCCGAGTCGTTAAGCGGACAGTCCAGTGGACTGTCCGTAGACGAGGCCTGAAAGAAGCGATAGCTGAGAGAAGGCAGGGAATTGCCTCACCGTAGGTGAGTCGGTTAGCCGAAGTGGGTGGGAGAGAAACCATAAATAGGGGAAGAGAAGCCATAAACCCAATGGAGTGTCCCCAGTTGCCCTATGTCAAGCCCGGCGATATACTAGTGGATTGTTGTGTTTCCCTAAGGGGTCCTTCAAAGCGCTATCCCACTCGCCATCGAGGACTTTCAGGGAGCCCACGGATAATGAGGTTCGACGCCTCTTGGATGCGGCCCTGACCAAGCCACACCAAGCAGCTGAGACCCGGAACACAATATAGAAAAGGTAATCCAGTGAAAACTTTCACTCCGAAGCCAGCTGATCTGACTCATGACTGGTACGTCATCGACGCCACCGACGTGGTGCTCGGCCGTCTCGCCACCCAGGCTGCAATCCTGCTGCGCGGCAAGAACAAGCCGACCTACGCTCCGCACGCCGATTCCGGCAACCACGTGATCATCATCAATGCCGACAAGATTGCTCTGACTGGCAACAAGATGGGCAAGGAACTCTACTCGCACTCCGGCCGTCCTGGTGGTCTGCGTCGTGACTCCTACGCCGAGCTGCTCGAGAAGAACCCCGAGCGCATCATCAAGAACGCTGTCAAGGGCATGCTGCCGAAGAATCGTCTGGCCAAGGTGCAGCTCGACCGCCTGCGTATCTTCCGTGGCGCCGAGCACCCGCACACCCCGCAGAAGCCCCAGGTCTTCGAGATCGCCCAGGTCTCGCAGCAGGCCAAGTGAAACCTGAGAGGAGATAAGAATCATGGCTGAAAACACCAACGACTCCCAGGTTGTCGAGACCGAAGAGGAGCTCACCAACTACACCACCGAGACCAACGCTGGCGCTGGCACCGGCACCTCCGCGATTGAGCCGGGCTACGGCACCGGTCGCCGCAAGGAGGCTGTCGCCCGTGTCCGTCTGGTTCCGGGTGACGGCAAGTGGACCATCAACGGCCGCACTCTGGAGGAGTACTTCCCCTCCAAGCTGCTGCAGCGTGAGGTCAACTCCCCGATCGTTCTGCTCAAGCTCGAAGGCAAGTTCGACGCTATCGTCCTCGTTGACGGCGGCGGCACCACCGGCCAGGCTGGCGCAATCCGCCTGGGCGTTGCCCGCGCTCTGAATGCTATCGATCGTGATGCCAACCGCGCCGCCCTGAAGAAGGCTGGCTTCCTGACCCGCGACGCTCGCGTCGTGGAGCGCAAGAAGGCTGGTCTGCACAAGGCACGTCGCGCCCCGCAGTTCTCCAAGCGTTAATTTCGCTTGTCCTGTACCGAGCATACAAAGGCTCTCCGCGGAATTCCGCGGAGAGCCTTTGTGTTTGTGTCGCGCTGTCTTGAGTGTGACTCACACCTGCTTCATCAGCGTGATGCTCAGCGCCGGCATGGTCCAGACATTGTCGTCGACGGGAGTGTCCGGTGTATCATCCACAGGGGCATCGGGCATATCAGCTGATACCTCATCCCGAGGCGCGGACGAGGTGCCGTTTGCGGCGTGATCTGTTACTGGCATCGCGAATTTGATGGTATCCGCTTCATTCTCAGTCGAGGATTCCGTACGCTGCATGGCCACTTCTTCGACCATCTTGAGTACTGTCTCGCTGGCGTCCGGTACATGCTGCGTCCAGACGGTGGTGTCACCGTTCAAATCGCATTCCTCGACCTGAGTGCCATGCCCGGCTCGGCGGCCGTTGATTTCGGCCGAGCACCATTTAGGCGTCCAGTGGGTGTCTGGCGGCAGGCGGAATGTGCGGTCGTCAGCGGTGCCGTTGACCACAATGCACACGTCCACCTCACTGTTGGACAGCAATCGCATGGTGAAGCTACGTACGCCCAGATCGAACCAGTCACGCTCCATCGGCGTGGTGCCGTCGGGCAGGAACCACTGCACGCGGCTTGAGGGCTTGAGTAGGCCGATCTGGGTCAGTCGGGTGAAGAAATCCTCGTGGTGATACAGGTCCAGTGATTTACGCAGCGCCACCAGTCGAGACACGGTTTCCAAGCGGCGCATTTCGCGCGTCTTGTTGGTGGAATACATCCAATCCCACTTCAGCCACGTGATGTCGTTGTCTTGGCAGTAGGCGTTGTTGTTGCCGTCCTGCGTGTTGCGGAATTCGTCGCCGGCGAGCATCATCGGCGTACCCAGCGAGAGCAGCAGCATGCCGATCATGTTCATGGCCGCCTGTTCGCGTGCCGCAATGACGTCTGGATCATCGGTGACGCCTTCGACGCCGAAATTGGCGGAATGGTTCACCGACGAGCCATCATTATTGTTTTCGCCGTTGGCTTCATTGTGCTTGGAGCGGTATCTGGTGAGGTCCGTCAGCGTGAAACCGTCGTGGCAGGACACGAAATTGATGGAGGCCGGAGCGCCACGCCCGGGTTCGGTGGCGAACAGATCGGCCGAGCCGCAGAGTCGCGTGGACATCTCCTGCAAACTGATACGA
>UMBK01001604.1_pt1 | contig 17841 bp, 19 predicted proteins | sample 1963941 | NCBI WGS metagenome assembly UMBK01 (sample SAMEA4835939, study PRJEB28245) | human gut metagenome | biome: gut microbiome; material: fecal sample | place: Denmark | collected 2008 | reverse complement strand
GGGGCGTAAGCAGTGAAATACAGACAGTGGAAAAAGAACTACAAGAAAAAACACGGAGTAAACCCGCCGTTAGAGCTGGACAAGCGAAAACAGCGCAGGCTTGCAAGAAAAATGGCAAGGCAGATAAATAAAACATTGCCAACAGCGGCAGAAACATTGACGGCAGCTATTAACAGCTGGGTAAAGAGCATAAAGCCAGTACTGGCGACATTCTGCGAGAGCGTAGCGGCGGCGTTTAGCAATGTGGCAGCTGGATTAAGGGAAGAAAGCGAGGCGGTAGAAAATGACGAATATATTACTGGGTATAATAGCACTGGAATTGCTGGCGATATTTTCAAAACTGGACAAACTGGAAGAGAGGGGCAGAGAGAATGAATAATGTATCACTTACAGGGCGGCTTACAAGAGAGCCAGAGCTTAGATATGGCGGGCAGGACAACAGTACAGCTATTACCCGCTTTACGCTTGCGGTAGACGACGGGAAAGACACAGATTTTATAAATATTAAGTGTTTCGGGCGTACTGCGGAATGGGCGCAGAAATGGTTAAGCAAAGGCAGCAGGGCAGAGGTTACGGGCAAGATTAAAACAGGCAGCTACGAGAGCCAGCGCACGGGCAGCAAGGTATATTACACAGAGGTTGTGGCAAATAGCGTAGGATTTGGAGAGAGCAAAGCAGAGGCAGAGGCGAGAGGGCAGCAGCTGCCGGAGAGTGACGGGTTTATGAATATCCCAGAGGGAGCAGACGAAGAGCTGCCGTTTAATTAACAGAAAGCGAGGTACAGAACATGGAGCAGGAAGAAACAAAGACAACAGCGGCAACAGGGGTAGAAATGTCGCCAGAGGCTGAAAGCTGGGTACAGCTGCACGAAAGCGAATTAACAGAGCTGATGCAGAAACAGGCAAAGGCTGCAATAACGGAACTGAAACGACAGGAAAAGCAGGAGCGAAAGAAAGAGAAATACCACAACACTTTTACGCTTATGAAATGCTACCGTGATGCGGTTTTCCATATCGAGAACGCAATAAGCGACGGGCAGCAGTTGGAGCTTAAGGGTATGACGGACGAGCAGCAGCGTACATACTTAGAGAGTATCAGACGCACACGCTTTAAGACATTGATAATGACAGCGCATATAGACAAGGCGGTAGAAGAGATAGAACGCCGTAGAGAGGCAGCAGGCAGAGGCGTAGAGTACAAGGCTTTTGAAATGTATTTCATGCAGGGCATGGACTATGCGGAAATTGCAGAGCAGCTGGACACAGGAAAGAATACACCGAGGCGCTGGGTAACAGGTATCATAAATGAGCTGTCAGTATTATTGTGGGGGATTGATGAAGAGCGCACAGCTGGCGTGGTAAAGTAATGGTAAAAACGTGGTGTTTACATGGGAAAACAAAAGAGATACAATGGTAGCATGAAATGAGTAGGCGATAGCTTAAGCCATGTGCGGCAGCAGTTACCTACTCTTTTTCTATTCATTCTTTAGCCTCCACCCAGCGCATGAAACTTAGGGCGCTGGGGAATGAAGAAAGAGAGGGGACAGTATGAAAGCATGGGCTAAGAGTTTTTATTTATCAGCGGCATGGGAAAAAACCAGAGCCGCTTATTTAATGTCACAAGATTATATTTGTGAACGCTGCGGGCAGCCTGCAAAGATAGTGCATCATAAGCGCTGGCTTAACAGAGAGAACATAAACGACATAAGCGTTACGTTGTGCTGGGATAACTTAGAGGCGTTGTGCCAAGACTGCCACAACAAGGAACACCACAAACAGGAGAGGCATAAGCGGTATCGGTTCGACGAGAACGGCGGCATACTCCCCCCATATCAGAAAAATAATTAAAGGGGGCGAATACCGAGGGGGATACCCTAAAATTACCCTACGGGCGTGCGCACGGGTGGTGTAGGGGGTGTGGTGCGGCGCAGGAATGGAAAGCGGGGTAAAGGAATGGCAACAAAGAAAGAGAAAACCAAAGAACAGAGGATAAAGACCGAAAAGACCAGACTTAAGGGAATTTTTAAGGACTTAGACGAAAACAAAAGAAAATTAGTAACGCCGCTGATAGAAAAGGCTGCATTTATGAGCATTGAGCTGGACGACTTGCAGGCGAAACTTGAAAAAGACGGCTGGACGAGTGAGTACCAGAACGGGCAGAACCAGTGGGGAACAAAGAAAAGCCCAGAGGCAGAAACCTACATAGCGCTTAGTAAGAACTATGCAGCAGTGATTAAGCAGCTTACGGAATTAGTACCAGCTGCGAAACGAAAGACAAGCAGGCTGGCGGCTTTGCGGGAAGAGTAAGCAATATTGCCGCCTTATCGAAATTATATCTATGAGTACCACGCAAAGATTACAAGCGGCGAAATCATAGCGGGAAAATGGATAAAGAAAATATACGAAATCATTATAAACGGGCTGCAAAAGCAGGAGTATTTTTTTAATGCAAAGGCTGCGAATAAGGCTATACGGTTCATAGAGAACTTTTGCCACCACAGCAAGGGACGTAATGATTTAATCAAGTTGGAGCTATGGCAGAAAGCCATAGTTTCTGTTATTTTTGGCATACAGGACGCAGAAAAAATACGTATTTTCCGTGAAATTTTTATTGTAATTGGCAGAAAAAACGGAAAAAGTCTATTTGCATCTGCGATTATTGCATATATGGCGTACTTAGAGCCAGAGTATGGACAAGAAATATACTGCTTAGCGCCGAAATTAGACCAAGCGGCGCTGGTGTATGACGGATTTTATCAAATGGTACAGGCAGAGGACGAGTTAGCGGAGCTGGCAAAGAAACGGCGCAGCGATATTTATATTGCGGAGAGCAACACGGTAATAAAACCGATTGCTTTTAATGCCAAGAAGTCAGACGGATTTAACCCGCAGCTTGTGGTATGTGATGAAATGGCAGCATGGAGCGGGGACGCTGGACTAAAGCAGTATGAGGTTATGAAATCCGCTTTAGGCGCACGTACTCAACCTATGATATTGAGCATAAGCACTGCCGGATATATCAACGACAGTATTTATGATGAATTAATGAAACGTAGCACAAGTTTCTTGAAAGGAAACAGCAAAGAGCGCAGGCTATTACCATTCCTTTACATGATTGATGATGTGGAGAAGTGGAACGACATAGACGAACTGAAAAAGGCTAACCCTAACATGGGCGTATCCGTAAAAGAAAGTTTCTTTATGGACGAGATAGCAGTAGCAGAGGGCAGCTTAAGTAAAAAAGCAGAGTTCCTTACAAAGTATTGCAATATCAAGCAGAACAGCTCTATTGCATGGCTGGAATATCAGACGGTAGAGAACGCCGGAGTAGAAAAGACCTTAGAGGACTTTAGGGACTGCTACGCAGTGGGCGGTATCGACTTAAGCCAGACAACGGACTTAACGGCAGCCAGTGTGGTTATTCAGAAAGACGGTACACTGTATGCGTTTACACAGTTCTTTATGCCACGGGGCAGGCTGGAATACTTACAGGCTACGGACGGCGTGCCGTATGACATATTCGTTAAAAAGGGGCTGATAACCTTAAGCGGCGAGAATTACGTAGATTACCACGACGTTTACGGCTGGTTTACTATGCTGCTGGAAGATTACGGCATACGACCGTTGAAAATCGGCTACGACAGATACAGCGCCCAGTACCTTATTACCGATATGGCAAATTATGGTTTTCACATGGACGACGTTTACCAAGGCGAAAACCTTACACCAGTTATACGGGAGTTTGAGGGCATCATAAAAGACGGCGATTTTAAGATTGCCGACAACAATTTACTAAAGACGCATTTCTTAAATGTTGCGCTTAAGCACAACATGGAAACAAGAAAATTTAGACCTATAAAAATCGAGCAGCGGGCGCATATAGACGGCTTTGTATCTGTCATAGATGCAATGACCGTGCGGCAGAAATACTGGGAAGAGTGCGGCGAGCTGCTTAAAAATGCCGCATAGAAAGGAGTGTAAACGGCATGAAATTTTTAGACTATCTTTTTCATGGCAAAGAGTTAAAAGCCATAGGTAATTATTTCAAAATGCTGAACGGATACAGCCCGACGTTTACCAGCTTTAGTGGCGGCGTGTATGAAATGGATTTGACCAGAACGGCTATAAATAATTTTGCCACACATTGCAGCAAGCTAAAGCCGGAGATAGAGGGCAGCGCCCTTAAGTCGCTGGAAAAGACATTGCAGCATAAACCCAACTACTTTATGGATACAACAAAATTTATAAAGCGTCTGGCAACGTATGTAGCGGTGGAACACACCGCTTTTATTATACCTATCGAGGACGAATACGGGCGCTTATGTGGCTGGTATCCGCTGCGGGCTGAACGCTGCGAGGTGGTAGAGAGCGAGGGACAATTATATTTACGGTATCTGTTTGCAAATGGCAGCTATGGAGCTATTGAGTTTGAGCGTGTAGGCATTATGACAGACTTTGAATATAAAGACGACCTTTTCGGAGAGGACAACAGCACGCTTGCACCAACTATGCAGTTGATACATACGCAGAATGAGGGAATTATAAACGCTGTAAAAAATTCGGCAAATATCCGCTTTCTGGCAAAGGTGGCAAATATACTGAAACCAGAGGATATAAAGAAAGAGCGGAAACGCTTTACAGAGGATAACTTAAGCGCCGACAACGATAGCGGCATGATTATTTATGATAACAAGTTTAGTGAGCTGAAACAGGTAGAAAGCAAACCGTATACGCCAAACGCATTGCAGATGCAGCACATACAGGAAAATGTATGCACGCATTTTGGCACAAATATGGATATTCTGCAAAATAAATTTGATGAAAATACGTGGAATGCTTACTACGAGGGGAAAATAGAGCCGTTTGCAATACAGCTATCGCTTGTTATGACAAATATGAGCTTTACAGAGAGAGAAAGAGCCTGCGGCAATGCTATTTTCTTTTCTGCAAACCGCCTACAATACGCCAGCAACGCCACAAAGTTAAGCGTAAGCACACAGCTTTTTGACCGTGCGCTACTGAACAGAAACGGCGTAATGGATATATGGAACATGGCACACGTTGAGGACGGGGAAAAGTATTATATCCGAAAGGAATATACAGAGGTAAGCGAACTGCACAAAGGAAGTGAGCAGCCAGTTATCATACAGCAAGTACCGCAGCAGACAGAACCAGCAGCGGGAGAAGAGCCGCAGAACGGACAGGAAGAGAAAGAGGGTGTAAATAATGCCAGTTAAGAAAGAGCGGGAATATAGAACGCTGGTAGCGCCTCTGGCTGCGCAGAGTTCCGGCGAAAAGCGCTTACAGTCGGAGTGCTACGTAGAGGGCTACGCTACTACATTTAATGCGCCATACCTTTTATATGAGTTTGAGGACGGCACAAAGATTTACGAAAGAATAGACGCACACGCATTAGACAGCGCAGACATGAGTGACGTTATCATGCAGTACGACCATGAGGGCAGAGTATTTGCCAGACAGTCAAATAATACGCTGATTTTAGAGCCGGACGTAAAGGGGCTTTTTGTGGCAGCAGACTTAAGCCGGACAGACTTAGCCCGTGGGCTGTATCAAGACATAAGCGCAGGAATGATTACTAAAATGTCATGGGCGTTTACAGTGGCAGAGGAAAGCTACGACAGAGAAACACATACAAGAACAATTTTGAAAATCAAAAAGGTTTATGATGTATCAGCCGTGAGTATTCCGGCAAATAACGATACTGAAATAAGCGCCCGTGCTTTTGCGAGTAGGAGTTATGAGCGGGAGCGGCAGGAGTTGCTTAAGAGGCGGGCAGCAATACTAAAGATTAAGGCGAGCTTATAAAAATCAAAACAAAAAGGAGAACACAGACTATGAGATTAAAGGAAATTGAGGCAAGATTAGCCGAAATCAAAGAAGAGCTTAACACCAGAGCGGCAGAGCTTACGGACGAGGAAATTACAAAACTGGAAACAGAGGTAACAGACTTACAGGAAGAGCGTACCGCTTTACTGGCAGCGGCAGAGAAACGTAAAAAGCTGCTTGAAAGAATTGCAGCAGGAGAGCCGACAGGTGGAACGGGAGCAGATACCACGCTGCTTAGAAATTTCAAGGGAGCAGGCGGCGCAGGAGCAGGAGAACCAGAGGACAAATACGACACTACGGCATACAGAAAAGCGTTTATGAATTATGTATGCAGAGGCGTTGCTATTCCGGCAGAGTACAGAGCAGCTGAAACCACCACCACAGCAGACAGCGGCGCTGTAATTCCGACAACTATTATGAATGAAATTATCCAGAAACTGGAAAGCTACGGCAGCATTTATGCAAAGGTGCGTAAGATTAACGTACAGGGCGGCGTTTCCATTCCGATTGCAGACTTAAAGCCTACTGCACACTGGATTACAGAGGCAAAGAGCAGCGACGACCAGAAAGCATCTGCTAAAAATTCCGTAACTTTCAATTATTACGGTTTGGAGTGCAAAATTTCCCAGAGCATTTTAGCGAATGTAGTAACGCTGAAAATGTTTACTGATTTGTTTGTACCTATGGCAACAGAGGCAATGGTAAAGGCTATTGAAATTGCCATTTTCAACGGTACAGGCGAGGGGCAGCCGCTGGGCGTTCTGAAAGACAGCAGGGTAACAGCTGTAATTACTCTGACACCGGAAGAGTACGCAAGCTGGAACGGCTGGCATAAGGTAAAAGGCAAAATGAAAAAGGCGTACAGAAACGGCAGCTTTGTTATGAACCAGTCCACTTTTGATACTGGCATTGACGGTATGGAAGATAAGAACGGGCAGCCTATTGGACGCACAAACTACGGCGTAAACGGAGAGGAAACATACCGTTTCATGGGTAAGAATGTGGAAACTGTAGAGGACGACGTTTTACCGAGCTGGGACGACGCAAACGAGGGCGACGTAATCGCAGTATTTATGAATTTCTCTGATTACGTTATCAATACCAACATGGAAATGCAGGTAGTGAAGTGGACAGACCACGACAACAACAAGATTAAGAATAAGTGCTTAATGGTAGTGGACGGCAAAGTAGCTGACGCTGCGGGCATTATCTTAGTTAAAAAGGGCGTAACAGCAGTGTAAGAAAGCGAGGTAGAGCATGAAAGGATACTTAGACGCAAAAGAGCTGGAAAGCTATAAGAAAGAGGATTTGCAGGAACTGGCAAAGCAGCTGGGCGTAGATGCAGAGGGAACAAAGAAAGAAATTGCTGCACGCTGCGCAGCCGTCGAGGTAGATATACCAGACAACAGCGAGCTTACGGAAGAGGACAAAAAAGTAGCAGCCGAGGCAGCGGCAGAGGCAGCAGCCAAAGCCGAAGAGGAAAAGGCAGCGGCAGAGGCAGCAGCTAAAGTCGAAGAGGAAAAGGCAGCGGCAGAGGCAGCAGCCAAAGCCGAAGAGGAAAAGAAAGCAGCAGGGCTGGTAAAAGTAAAAGCACAGCGTCGTTTCCTTGACAAGGAATTAAACCAGATTAAGGATACTGGGGACGTTTACACCGTAAGCAGAGAACGTGCAGCAGTTCTGAAAGAGGCAGGCGTAGCAGAAGTAGCAGAGTAAGAAAGAGGGTGCGGGCTATGGCAGCATATACCACTACATTAACCGAGAAGATGCGGGCGGCGCTGCGTATCAGTAGCACCAGTGAGAAAATCACAGAGGAAATAAACGACTGTATAGCCGCCTGCAAAGCTGATTTGAAAAACGACGGCGTAAAAGTAATAAAAGAGACAGACGAGCTGATTATAAGAGCAATTACGCTGTACTGTAAGGCAGAATTTGGCTTTAACAACAATGCGGAACAATTCAGAAAGTCATACGACGCACTTAAAATGCGCTTAGCTTTATCAGTGGAATACAACACAGCGCCGGAAGTGTCCGAAACGGACACCGACGGCGCAGAAAGCGAGGTATAAGCGGTGGAGTGGCAGGACGAATTAACGCTTATTGCAGAAACAGCAGCAGAAAACAGGGTAAATAAAAACGGCTTTGCAGTAAAGCCGGAAGAAAGCGCCCGCACTGTATTCTGTAACAAAAAAACAGTAGGATACAGTGAATATTTTAAGAGCCAGCAGACAGGAAAGCTGGTAGAGGCAAAGTACGAGGTACACAAGGCAGATTATGGCGGCGAGGACGTGGTAGAAGTAAACGGGCGGCGTTATTTCGTGCTTAAAACCTACGATACAGGAACAGACACCATAGAGCTTACGCTTACAGATTTACGCAACAGAAACGAGGTGTAAGCATGGGAGAGTTTAACACAGTCGGGCTGGAAGATATTATAGACGCTTTCAGCCGGAGAGAGGCGGCTACAGTTGAGGCAGTCCCCAAAATGCTTAAAGCTGGTGCTGATGTGCTGATAGAGGCACAGAGAGCAGAGGCACAGGCAATGGGACTGAATGAAACGGGCGGTTTTATCAATTCCATAAAAGCTACGGACGTAAAGGGCGACGATACGGAGAAATACGTAGAGATATACCCACAGGGACGGGCAAAGCATGGAAACGACAGAAAAGGAGATAAAAGCAAGGTGCGCTATGCAACAATCGGCTTTGTGGCAGAGTACGGCACAAGTAGCCACGCTGCACGCCCTTATATGACAGTGGCAAACGAAAAGGCGCACGAAAAGGTAGTAGAGGCACAGCGCAGTATATGGGAGAGTGAAACAGGCGAATGAGTATACAGGAGATTTTAGAAAGCGCAGGGTTGCCAGCCCAGAGAGGCGTTTACACTGGACGAGATAAGCCAGACGCATATTATACGTTTCTGCGGCTGCTGGGTACGCCTGCGGTAAATGCAGACGACGAAGAGAAAGAGCGCAGGGAAATGTATAGAGTTACGCTTTTCCATAAGGGCGATTTTGAGGCGCAGCTTGATAAGACAAAAGAGGTATTGAAAGCAGCAGGCGTTTATATCAACAGCATAGACGCAGAAAGCTACGAAACAGAAACGGGGTACTGGTTAGTGCCTATCACAGTCGAGATTTTGAAAGAGGAGTGATTAAACAATGACACTGGGACTGAAAGATTTATATTACGCCGTATGCACAGAGGCAGACGGAGCAGAGAGCTACGGGACACCTAAGAAAATGGCAGAGGCAATGAGCGCCGATTTATCCGTAAAGACAGCAGACGGCAGCTTGTATGCAGACGACACATTAAGCGAGAGCGTCACGGAGTTTGCAAGCGGAACGCTTAAGCTGGGAATTAAAGACCTTACGCCGGAAGTGCTGGCAGAGCTGCTGGGGCAGGCAGTAGATAAGAACAGCGTAGTATGGGCGGGAAAAGAGGACGAGCCGCCGTATGTTGCTGTAGGGTTCAGAGCTAAGAAAACGGGTGGTAAATACCGTTACGTATGGCTGCTTAAAGCAAAATTTAAAGTACCGTCTGAAAAGTACGAAACAAAGGGCGAGAGTATCAAGTTTAACACGCCGGACATTGAGGCATCTTTTACAACAAGAAAGAAAGATAACTTGTGGAAAGCAGACTTTGTGGGAACAGAGGAAAGCGCAGCGGCTAAAACGTGGTTTACAGCAGTGCCGGAAAAGGCAGCAGCAATGGAAAGTGTATAAAACAGGAAAGGAGAGAGGCGTAGCATGGGCTGCGCCTTAATTTTATATCATGGGAGCATTAAAGAGCGGGGCTTTTCCCGTAGAGCTGAACGGCAAAGAATATGGTTTACTTTTTTCACTGAACGCATTAGACGAAGTGCAGGAAAAGTTTGGGGGCTACGACAAATTAAGTGAGGTATTCAATAAAGATAACCCAAACCTTTTTAAAGATACAAGGTGGTTACTTACGCTGCTTATTAACGAGGCACTTTTAGCAGAGGACGAAAACGCCCAGCTGCTTGAAGAGAAGAGGGTAGGCAGACTGATACACGCAGGAAATTTGCAGGAAGTACAGAACGCTATTTTTAAATCGTTCTACAGAGGAACTGCGGGAGACAACAGCGACACAGAGAACGAAAACGACGGAGAAGAAACAACAGAAGAGGGAAACAGGGCAGCCGTGCAGGAAAATTAGATACTGCACGGCTTTTGTATATTGCAGTAGTGCTTTTGAGATACAGGGAACGTGAGGCATGGAGAAAAACACCATACCAGATAACGACACTGTTTAAATATCACAAGGAATATAACCCACACATTTTCCGACAGGAACAGGCGGGAACACCAGCAGCTACAGAAAACATGGACGATATAGACATAGCGTTAGGGGGCTTTTAATTATGGCAGATAAGACGCAGAACGTCAAAACAAGGTTAAGTTTTGACGGAGAGGCAGAGTATAAAGCAGCCTGCAAGGAAATTAACAGCACCCTTAAAGTGCTTAATTCTGAAATGAAACTTGTAACAGCTGAATATAAGGACAATGCAAGTAGCGTAGATGCGCTGAAAGCAAAGCAGGCGGTACTACAGAAAACATACGACGAGCAGGCAAAAAAGGTAAAAGAAACCGAGGCGGCTTTAGAAAAATGTCGCAAGGCAACAGGAGACAATAGCGAAGAAAGTAAAAAACTTGAAACCCAGTTAAATTACCAGAAAGCAGCGCTTGTAAAGACAGAGCAGGAATTAGGCAAAACGACTGACGAAATGGAAAAAGCAGAAAAAGCCGCTGACGAAATGGGAAAGGAAATAAAAGACAGCGGGGAACAGGCAGACGACGCAAAGGGAAAATTTTCTGGATTTACAAGCGTGCTAAGCGGAATGGGTACAGCGCTTAAAGCAGCAGCAGCGGCGACGGCGGCAGCAGTTGCGGGAGCGGCAACAGCCATAGGAGCGCTTACCACAAAAGCGATAGAGGGATACGCAGCACAGGAACAGCTTGTAGGCGGTGTAGAAACTCTTTTCAAAACGTCGTCTGATACGGTTGTTGGTTATGCAAACGACGCATATAAAACAGCCGGAATGTCTGCAAATGAGTACATGGAAACAGTTACCAGCTTTTCAGCGTCGCTGCTTGCCAGTATGAATAATGACACGGCAGCGGCAGCAGAAAAGGCAAACGTGGCAATTACGGATATGTCAGACAATGCAAATAAAATGGGTACTGATATATCGCTTATACAGAACGCCTATAACGGTTTTGCAAAGCAGAATTATACCATGCTGGATAACTTAAAACTGGGATATGGCGGTACAAAAGAGGAAATGCAGCGACTGCTTGATGATGCAAGCAAGCTATCCGGCATTAAGTATGATATTTCATCATATTCAGACGTTGTAGACGCTATTCACGTCGTACAGACGGAAATGGGCATAACAGGGACAACGGCAAAAGAGGCAAGTACAACAATAGAGGGTTCGGTTAGTTCTATGAGTTCAGCGTGGGACAACTGGGTAGCTGGAATGGCAGACAGCGAGGCGAATTTCTCACAGCTTACAAGCAATCTGGTAGACAGTATTGTAACAGTGGTAGGGAATATAGCACCGAGGGTAATAGAAACAGTGCCGAGGCTGGTAAGCGGACTGGGAGAAATCGTAGAGCAGCTTGCAACGTATATACCACAGGTTATACAGGAGTTATTACCGCCTTTAATGAGCGGCGTACAGGACTTGCTTAATACGCTGGTTGGAATGCTGCCGGAAATGATAAGCATAATCGGGCAGATTATACCGACAATCATAGATACGCTGCTTACTATATTACCGCAGCTTTTAGAGGCAGGCGTACAGATTATTACGGAATTGGCGCAAGGTATCGCACAAGCGTTACCTACATTGCTGCCAACAATCGTAACGGTGGTTACGAACATTGTAACCATGCTGATAGAAAATATACCGTTGCTGATTACAGCAGCATTACAGCTGCTTACGGGGCTGGCACAGGGGCTGGTAGCAGCGCTGCCCGTACTGATTGAGGCACTGCCGGAAATCATAACGGCTATCATAAATGCACTGGTTGAGGGCATACCGCTTATTATCGAAAGTGCGGGCGATATTATAGTCGCATTGATTGACGGCATCATAGATGCAATACCGCTTTTAATCGCAGCCATTCCGCAGATTATAGCAGCCATTGTAACAGGACTGATTACGGGGCTGCCTAAGATTTTGACGGCGGCAGGCAAGCTGGTAACGACAATCATAAATAAAATAAAAGAGCTACCTACTCTGATACCGCAGGCAATCGCTGCGGGCGTTGAGAAAATAGCAGAGTGGGGCGCAAATATGCAGGAAAAAGGCGGCACAGTTATAACAAATTTTGTAACGAAAGTTATAGATATTGTTAAGGAACTGCCGCAGAAAATCTGGAACAGTATAGTAAGCGCAGTAACCAGAGTGGCTACGTGGGGCGCAAATATGCAGACCAAAGCCAAAGAAGTAATGAACACAATGCTTACGAACATTGTAACGATTGTGAAAGAAACGCCTGCTAAAATCTGGAACAGTATAGTAAGCGCAGTAACCAGAGTGGCTACGTGGGGTAACAATATGCTTACGAAAGCCAAAGAGGTAATGAATGCCATGGTAACAGGCGTTATTACGATTGTTAAGGAACTGCCGCAAAAGATTTATAACAGCATTTCTGGTGCAATTACCAAAGTGGCTACATGGGGTACAGAAGTAAAGAACAAAGCCGTAGAGGGCATGAAAAATGTAATTACTGGAATAACAGACGTATTTAAGAATATTGGCAGTACGTTTGCTGGGTTCGGTAAAAACATGGTAGAGGGCATCTGGAACGGCATAAACGGAGCTACGCAGTGGATAAAGGATAAAATAAGCGGCTGGGTAGGCAATGTTACCGACTTCCTTAAGGATTTATTTGGAATTGCCAGCCCGTCTAAGCTGATGCGTGACGAAATCGGCGTATATCTGGCGCAGGGTATCGGCGTTGGCTTTTCTAATGAAATCGGCGGCGTTAAGAAAATGATTGAGGACAGCGTACCGCAGGAGTTTGACGTAGACGCAAAGGTAAATGTAGGCAATGAATTTAAGTATGATAACGACGACAAAAAGCCAAAGCCGAGAGGCGGCGGCAGTGCAGCAGGCGGCGTAGTTGTCAATCAGTATATTTATGCGAATACCACGGACTATGCAAAACAGCAGAAAGAGGCAGCCCGACAGTTCAGAATGATAGCAAGGACGGTGTAACACATGGAAAATGAAAAACTGACTTACATAAATTCAAGGGGCGAGCGGTTAGAGCTGGGAGTAGACAGCGTATACCATTGCAATATAAGTAAAGACGTAGAGGGCATTTCCGGCGTTACGAGCGTCATTTACAGCACAAACAGTATGGGACAGCACGGCGACACCTACGTAGGGCAGCGTATCGAGGCGAGGGACATAGACGTAGTGGGACATATCAACACACGGGACAAGGCGCAGGCATTGGAACTGCGCCGCCGTATGCTTAAGATATTTAACCCAGAGCTTAGCGCTACGCTGGTGTATGAGTACGGCGGCTTTAAGCGTGTGATTGATTGCAGGGCGTATGGAGAGCCTAAGATACTAAAGAAAGAGGTACTTTATGAGTTTGATTTACAAATAGAGTGCCTTAACCCGTTCTGGCGGGAAGAGGAAGAAACAAAAGAGGATATAGCAAGCTGGGTGGCTGCGTGGCATTTCCCTTGCGTTATCGAAAAGGACAGCACAAAGAGCATGATATACGGATACCGAGCGGAAAGCGTAATAGTGGACTGCTACAACGAGGGCGACGTATCAACAGGAATGAGGATAAGGTTTACAGCACTGGGGACAGTTTCAAACCCGATACTGCTTAATGTGGATACCGAGGAATTTATACAGATTAACGCCACTATGAAAACGGGCGACGTGATAGAGATTAACACGAAGTACGGCAGCAAGGGCGCTAAGCTGATAAGGGACGGCGTAGAAACCGACTATTTCCGCTACATTGATGTAGACAGTACATTTATGCAGCTTGCCATAGGCGACAATATGTTTAGGTATGATGCAGCCAGCGGCGTAAATTCTCTGGAAGTATCCATATTCTACAGCAAGGAATTTTTAGGAGTGTGACGGTATGGAGCTTAGAGTATTCGACAAGACAGTACAGCCGCTGGGAGCTATAGACGAGCTGGCAAGCCTGCTATGGCATACAAAGTATTTTGACGTAGGAACTTTTAGTCTGCTTGCGCCGATTACGGACAATAACAGCCGTTTGCTGGTAGAGGGTAACTTAATAACCAAGCACGACGGAAAAAAGGAAGTAAAGACCGCCGACGGCGGCGTATGGCGCAGGGCAGCGCAGATAACCTACGTACACATTACCAAAGACGAGAACGGCTTAGAGCAGTTAGAGGCACAAGGCTATATGCTTAGCTGGTGGCTTAATAAGCGCTGCATTTATCCGCAGATTGTGGCGACGGGTACAAACCAGTATCTTATAAACCTTATGGTAAAGAACAACTGCGGCAGCGCAGCAGGAACAAAGCGGCGTTTTCCATTGCTTACATTTCTGGCGCAGGAAACCATAGACGGCGTGGCGGTTGAATATGCAAACGAGGTATACGCACAACTGGGGCAGGAAGTAAAGGCAAGGGCGCAGGCTGGAAAGCTGGGCTATGACATTCTGCTTAACGAAAGAGAGAGACTGTTTGGCTTTTATCTGTATAAGGGCAATGACCTTACAGCCACAAATACCGAGGGTAACACACCCTGCATATTTTCAAGAGATTTTGATAATGTCAACGAGCAGGAATATACAGCCAGTATAGAGAACTGCGGCAACTTTATTTATGTGCAGGGAGCAGCTGACGACGACGGCAGCCAGCCAGTAACCACAGTGGACGGCGAGGGCGCAACGGGGCTGGATTTAGTAGAGGTATTCTGCGACGCTACGGACATTGCCAGAAAGTACCAGCAGGGGGAAACAGAGGTAACAATACCGCTGAATACCTATATTGCAATGCTGAAAACGAGAGGCGGCGCAGAGTTGGAAAACTACGGCAAGAACATAAATTTTGTAAGTACCATAAATACAAATTCAAACTTAAAATTTAAGGCTGATTTTGATTTAGGCGACCGTATTACTTGCAAAGAAACTAAGTGGGGCATACAGATAGATGCACGCATTACAGAAGTAACAGAAACATACCAGAAAGGCGAGGAAACCATAGAGGCGACTTTTGGCGACAGCCTGCCGACGCTGGTAGACCAGATTAGGAAAGTGAGGTAGCAGAAATGGCAAACAGCTTACCGTTTAATGCCGTGGCAGTAGACGGAGAGTACGACAGGGTATATAAAGCCGAGGATTGGGCGTGGTACTTTGCTACTTTCATTGCAAACGGCATTTTTCCAAAGCCGAGCGACGGGCTACAGGTAGTAGCTTACAGCGGCATGGAAATAAGAGTAAATGCAGGCTATGCCTTTATAAACGGCTACGCCTTTAGAAATCCTGCAACGCTTAGCGTAACACTGGATACGGCAGAGGGAGCGCTTAACAGGGTGGACAGGGTAGTAGTTCGCTGGGATTTGCCGCAAAGAGATATGTATATTGCGGTGCTGAAAGGCACACCGTCTGCAAAGCCGACAGCAACGGCAGTAACACGCACTACGGAAATATGGGAGCTTGCGCTTGCAGATATTTACGTAGGCAAGGGCGTAACAAGGATACAGACGCAGAACATCACAGACCAGCGATTTAATAGCGCAGTCTGCGGCATTGTAACAGGAACGGTGGAAGAGATAGACGCAAGCGTGCTTACAAAGCAGTTTACGGACTTTTTCAACACCTACAGCGCAGCCGTGCTGGACGAGTTCAGCGCATATAAGCAGAGTATGGAAAAGTACCTTACAGAGATTGCGGGCGTATATGACAGCTACGTAAGCAAGACAGAGGGCTTATTTGCACAGTATGAGAGCCAGTTTAACGAAAGATACAGCAGTTTTGAAAGCACGCTTGACAACTGGGACAAGGAACTTTTAAGCGCCTATACAGAATTTATGGCAAAAATTAAGCTATTCCAGTCGGACGCTGAAAACGAATTTAACACATGGTTTGAGAGTATCAAGGACAAGCTGGGCGAGGACATAGCAGGCAGCCTGCAACTGCAAATTGAAGAGCTGGCAGCAGCCATGCAGGAAGTGAAAAAGCAGGCAGAGGCAGGCACGAAAGAAACCAAAGAGGCAATAGCAGCGCTGGACGAGCGACTTAAGAGAGTAGAAAGCGGCTGGGGCATTGACTATAAGCATGATGCTGTACTGGGATTGTGTTACATGGGTGCAGCATACATGAGCCAGCATTACGAAAGAACAGTAGAAACGGCAGTGTTAGGGGCTACCTACGTGGGTAATTCCTATCTTGCAAATACATTTTAGAAAGGCGGCAGACCATGAAAGGATTTCCTAAAGTATTAAAGACAAAAGAGGATTATTACAACTGCCTTGCTATGGTAGCAAGCGGAGAACTGGCGGCAGCAGATTTGCTGGCGAAAATCGAGAGCGCAGAGAACCAGCGTTATATTGAGTGCGGCGTAGCAGCTGTAGAGGAAGAGAAAAAGGCGGTTACGGTATATTACTGCGACGAGGCAGCGGTAGGTATGAAATTTGTAGCGGGCGACGTATCCGGCACGGTGCAGGGAGTAACACATATCCAGACCGACGAGGCAGCGGCAGCAGGAGAGGCGGGAAACGACAGAACAGCCCTTACACTTTCCAAAGCGGTAAAAGCAGGCTGCAAGGTAATTGCGCTGGAACGCACAGACACCGTGGCAGGAATGACAACAGACGACATTGCAGCACTGAAAGGAGTATTAAAGCAGTATGAGTAGATTATTAGTGGACGACGTTACAAAGACCGACGCAAGGGCGCTTTTGAACGTAAATAAAATGGCTACAATCAGCGATATTGTAGCACCGAGCAATGAGTACATTTACGCCAGCGGAGCAAATGAGCTGACCGTAGTAGAGGGTTGCGTAATTGCCGTGGGCGGTGCTGGAATTTTCAAGACAGCAAATACAATTCTTACGGCTGCTAATCTGGACGCAGGCAGCGCTTTTGCGGTAGGTAAGGACTATTACGTATATATCTGCGACAGCAGAATTGACAGCGCAGACGAGAAATACGTAATTTCCCTTAACTCTACATACCCGACAGGCTGGAACGCTACAAACAGCCGTAAAATCGGCGGCTTTCATTATGGACGCTGCCGCAAGGTGGACAGCAATTTACAGCCGCTTAATGGTAGCAGTGTTATTTTTGGCACAGGCTGGGAAAGTGCAGTAAGCAACGGCATTGTACCACGTTCTGTATGGACACTGGGACACCGCCCGAAATGCAGCCCAGAGGGTATGGTATATTTAGGCGGCGGCACATGGGTAGATATTTACCTTAATTCTGACGACGGAGCAAAGGGCTTGAAATCAGAGTACGGCTGCGCACCTATGACGGGTACAGAAAGCATGAACTGGTACAACTTTGTAGAACGTCTGGCAAAGAGCGGTAAACGCCTGCCGAACTATGCGGAATTTTGCGCTTATGCTTTTGGCAGCCCTGCCGGACTGGATAACGCAAATACAAACGCATGGAGCGCCACCAGCAACACAGGTAGGGGCGTAACAGGCAGTGTGGTAAATGCCGTTTCTTCCGTGGGCGTTGTAGATGCCGTGGGGCGTGTCTGGGAGTGGCTGGACGAGCTTATTACAAGAGCGGAACACGCCACAAATGCAGACTACCACGCAAGCGTAGCGTGGGGCTGGGACAAGAAAAGCCCATTGAACACAGGCGAGAAGTCTTACGACGTTGGTAACATTTACCAGTATTACGCATATTCTCTGGCGGCGCTGCTAGCGGGCGGCGACTGGACCTATGGGGCGAATTGCGGCGCTCGTGCCGTGAGTTGCTGCAATTACCCGTGGAATGTCGGTACGAGCA
>UMBK01038184.1_pt1 | contig 18431 bp, 9 predicted proteins | sample 1963941 | NCBI WGS metagenome assembly UMBK01 (sample SAMEA4835939, study PRJEB28245) | human gut metagenome | biome: gut microbiome; material: fecal sample | place: Denmark | collected 2008 | reverse complement strand
ATGCCATCTTACTTTTTAGGGACATTTACTGAATATCCCTAAAAAAACGGAAACAAATCTCGTAATATTCATTTCCGGTTTTATTTAGAAAATTTAAACAGACTCTTACTCTTCTACATAAGGTTTTATAAGATCGCGCCACATGACATAAGCCGTCCCTAATAAATGTAGTCCGTCATTGGTATATTGGATATTCATTTTACCTGAAGAGTTGGCAAAAAGGGAGTAAACGTCGACATAGGTCAGTTTATTTTCCTTTGCGATTTTTTTCAGTTCTTCATTGATCGGGACAACCATTTGCCAGCGGGATGTATGTTCCTCGAATTTCCCGAAATAGTCGTTTACAGGCAGTAGACTTTGTAAATATAATTTCGTTTTGGGAGAAACTTTTTTGATCTTTTTTACTAATTTGTCGATATTCCCGGTAATTTCTGTGATGCTGTGACCTTTAGAAATATCGTTTATGCCTGCCATTAAAAATATTTTGGATGGCTTCCCTTTCAGAATTTCGTCTATGCGATCATTTATGCCGCTAATGACGTCTCCGCTTATTCCCCTGTTTTTGACATTTTTGTTTTTAAGAAGTTCATGCCATTCGCAGCCGTTTGTGATGCTGTTTCCTAAAAAAACGATGTCTTTGGACGTGATTGGCAATATGTCGAATAAAGACGCACGTTGATAATAATAGGTAGAATATCGGGGTAGAGTATATCTGTCAGTGCCGTTCGTGATCCAATCTAATGAGAACCGCATAAAATACAGGCTGAATCCGTCTTCTCCCGGTAGATTTTTGTCCCATTTGCCTTCCTCGACGACAATGCCGATCGTTCCGTCCGGTAATACGGTCATTGTAGAATAAGCAGAATAGCCCGGACATATCGTTTTCTTTATAGGCCAGGTCGATCCTTCATCATAACTGACAGCTATAGATACGTTTTGTCGTATTGTTGTGTCATTGGGGAGAGAATGCAGAATACAGGATTTGTTTCTTAGCCCGAGAATCGATGCATAGTTAAGTATATCTCCGTTACATGCAGGCTCTTTTAAATCGGTGTTTTTCGAAGCTTCCGACCAATTGACCCCCCGGTTTGTCGAAATACTGAACGTGCGGTTTTTAGGACTGCGAATGCTCATCATTATATTGCCGTTGTTCAGCTCTACCAGTTTGGCCTCGTCTCCGGCAGATGTGGCTGCATTTTCTGATACGGCCCATGTTTTGCCGCCATCATCGGAGTAGCATGCATAATTTGATAAATTGCCGCCCCATGGCCGTGTGTCAGGAGTTCGTACGGCAAGGACGAACATCAAGCGTCCGTCTTTCAGTTGTAGGCCTCGTCCGGAAGCGGCAAAAGCTCCGTGCCAGTTACGGCGTATAGGGTCTTTACATTCCGCGCCGTATATTTGCGAGGTAATATCTTCGGTAGGAGTCCAAGTCTTCCCGTTATCTTTGCTGCGTGACAACCCTATACGGATAGGATCGGATGCGGTAGATTGCCATAATCCTTGTCCGAAGGCATAGATACACAGAATATCTCCCGTTTTCTTATCTACGATCAATAGCGGATCTCCATATCCCTTTAAGTCATCATCAGCTCCGGCTACAATCGATGTGGCCGACCAGGTTTTCCCTTTATCTACACTGCGTTTGGCAACAATGTCTATATGTGAGGGCAAGTCGTTCAATTGCGTCCATCTTTTGTCTGCGACCATGATCAAAGAGCCGTCAGCGGCTGTCGCTAAAGCGGGAATACGATAATATTTCGAACCTTCATCTCCGGGAGCGAAAAGCAGTTTACGTTCCAGAATGATTTCTGTTGTTCCTCCGGCTTCATTTTGCGATAGCGTACAAAATCCGATAGTCGATTCTAAAGACAATAATCTGATGTTTATACGGTTTCCTTCATAAGCATTGTTTCTTACCGAAGCTACGATATAGAAATAATTGTTACCCGAAGAGAGCGGTTTGTCAAATGCGATATGAATATCATCGGATGAAATGTCGGTAACAGAGGCGCATAATGTTGCCGTCTCTGGTTTAAACCGGTCGTCTGTATTTTGACTGTAAATTTTTAGTGCGGTAATATCTGTTATGTTCGTAGATCCTTTGAGATCGATATTTATGCCTTTTAGCCGGTGCGGATTTTCTGTATCGGTAGTTCTGACGTTGAAAGACAATATCGCTTCGGAAGAGCCCCTTCCGACCAAAGTAGCGGCTCGTTTTAACGTGACATCACAAATTGCAGATGGTCGATTGTTTTGTGTACACTCCTTTGGTCGGGTGGAACATTCTTGTCCGACCGACAGATATTCAGGTATTGCATTACAGTAAGTCCCGGAGAAACCTTGTGTAGAAAACAAGCATAGACATGCGAATGTTAAAAATCTGTTCATCATAGCATTAAATCTGATATATTATTGCAAATATACAATAATGATTAAATTTTTAAAGAGAAATATTTTGTTTTTTGCATTTTATTAATCGAAACGGATATTTCCGATAAGTTCTGTTTGTAATATTTTTCAATATTTATTTATTATGCTAAAAGATTGCATTTCGATGAGGAAATACTACCTTTGCAATAAGGGTCGGCTTGAATTTTGCTCAGGTCTGGTATGAATGTTTCTTTCAGGGGTGTTCTGTTGTTTTTATGAAGATGATGACGGATTATCAGACGAGCGAAAGGGAGAAAACAGTCATGGAAGGAAACGCAAAAATAACTTGATAGTGTTTTCTTATCAGAAAATCTGGACGGATTCTAAGGCTATCGAGATTTTAGAGAACTTGAAAACGGGATTGAATGTTATAAGACTAAAAAAATAAAAATATGAAAAATCGGATCTCTTTTACAGGCTTGTGCGCACTATTGTGTACTTTTTTATTTTTGTTCTCATGTAGTGAAAAATCGGAATATATGCAGACTATTCCTTCGGATGCCGCTTTTGTTATGACATTTGATATGAAGTCTTTATCGGAAAAAGGAGATGTTGCCGATTGGATAAAGTCAGAAAAAAACGCATCTCTTTTTAACGCTTTTAGCAGCGGTATGGGTGAAGGAACTGTGAAACTTTGGAAAAAGATACAAGAAGATCCGGAAATCTCAGGACTTTCTTTTACGGATAATTGGGTCTGTTTTGCTGCCGGAGAGACAAATCCTGTACTTTGTATTTTAGCCAAGATTTCCGATGTCGATAAATGGAGGGAAGTTATGAAGGCTATGGAGGCTGAAGGTGTTGCGACTCCGATATCGAAGGAGGACAATGTAGAAAGTTCTCTTATCGGTCAGAGAGCCAAATGTCTTTTTGACAAAAACCGAGTGTTGTTGTTAATAGGACAGGATGCGACAGGTATTTTGGAGAGTAAAACGGCGGCCGGATGGTTTACGCAAAAGAAAGAGAACAGTCTTCTGTCGAATGGAGAATTTTCTGCTTTTTTGAAGGAACGAAAAGACGTTAATTATTGGTATCGCATGGGGGCTCTGCCGGTATTTTTCCGTTCGGTATATAGCGCTTATTTGCCGGATGGGATTTTGTTGGGATCACTTTACTCGATCGGGTATTGTGATTTTCAAAAAGGAAAAATCGAAGTAACATCCGGATTGCGTTCTGATGATAAAGATTCGATGAAGAAACTGGAAGAAATTTTTAAGATGGGAGGAAAGCAGTCTGGTAAGTTCTTGAAACAAATTCCGGCAAATGCTCTTTATGCTGTCGGCATGAATTTGGATGGGCAAAAGTTGTATAAGTTTCTTTCGGCATTGCCCGGGCTCACCCAGACACAGATGAATGCAATTCAGAGTGAAGATACAAAAAAAATAATAAGTTCTATCGATGGAGATCTGTTATTATCTGTGATCGGTTTGTCCGGAAACGCATCCGGATTTATGGGGACTGCAATACCAGATGTGGCTGTTTTTGCCCAAGTAAATGATGATTATGCCGTAGAGTTGATAAAACGTAATTTGGGTATATTGGGAGTAAAAGAGATCGGGAAAAACCGTTATAAACTGAGTATGGGAGAAGCATCGTTATATTTCGGGTTGGAAAATAAGAAGAATTTTTTCATTACGAACAGTACGCAAGTGTTCGAGAATATTAGCAACGGTATGCCGGAGTCTTTGGCAAATACTCCTTATGCTTCGGCTTTTGATAAACAGTTTTATAGCCTTGTTATTAATATGAAAGAAGGAATCGCTAACCTTATGCCGATGGTTATGGGCTCTTATTCTTCAAGACAGTATGTTTCGTTATTTGAACAATGTCCTTTTACTTATTTGAGCGGTTCAGGCAACGGAACGAATGGCAATATTGAAATATTCTTGTCTGATGACAGTAAGAATGCTTTTGCTGCTATTCTTGACTGGATAACGGTTGTGGCTTCACAAGAGAGGTAGTCGTATTTTCTTATGGAAAGAATTATTTTAAAACAAGTACTTCCCCATGTCTTTTCGGAGAGTGGGGATGTTCTTGATTCGGACGTCTGGAAAAAAGACGTAACATTAGAGAGAGGTCAGGTTTATCTGATTGAGGCTGCTTCGGGCACGGGAAAGTCTTCGTTTTGTAGCTATTTGTACGGTTACCGGGACGATTATTCCGGGCAGATTTATTTTGACGATCAAGATATAAGGCGGTTGTCTGTGTCCCGGTGGATCGATCTTCGCCGTCATTCGTTAAGCCTTCTTTTTCAAGAGCTTCGACTTTTCCCTGAATTGACGGCTTGGGAGAATGTCATGATAAAGAATAATCTTACCGGTTATAAAAATGATAAGGAGATAGAAGCCTTTTTCGAGCAGCTCGGAATAGCCGATAAGAAAAATTCTTTGGTCGGAAAGATGTCTTTCGGACAGCAGCAACGGGTTGCTTTTATCCGAGCGTTGTGCCAACCGTTCGACTTTATTTTTTTGGATGAGCCGATCAGTCATTTAGATGAGGAGAACGGTCACATTCTCTCTTCTATCTTATTGAAAGAGGCAGAAAGCCGAGGGTCCGGTGTAATTGTAACATCCATCGGCAAACATTTGGATATAAGGTATGATAAGGTACTGAGGTTATAGAGGGTGTTACGGCTGCATGAGTATATAATTAAAAAATGGTTTTGAAATTATGGTGTGGAAACTCTTGAGACGGCATTTGAGCATAGTCCAATTTGTAGGATTCTTTTTGGCAAACCTTTTAGGAATGTTCATTGTGCTTCTCAGCATTCAGTTTTATCAAGATGTGAAGCCTCTTTTTTCACAAGAAGACGGTCTTATGAAAAAAGAGTATATGATCTTGTCCAAGCGGGTCAGTACGTTGGGTTCTCTTGTAAAAAAGAGTTCGGGCTTCACTTCGGAAGATGTTGACGAAATTAAGAACCAGCCTTTTGTGAAAAATGTCGGAGCTTTTACTCCGGGACATTTTAATGTATCTGCGGGAGTTTCGATGGCCGGAGGCATGGGGATGAGTACACAGATGTTTTTCGAGTCAGTTCCCGATGCCTATATTGATGTAAAATCTGCCGATTGGCGTTTTGATGAGCGGTCAGATTTTCTTCCGATAATCCTTCCTCGTAATTATTTGAATTTATATAATTTCGGATTTGCCCAATCTCGGAATCTTCCGCAACTTTCCGAAGGGGTGTTGGGTTTGGTCAATGTGGATATCCATATTTCGGGAAATGGAAAAAGCAGATCTTTTAAAGGGAATATCGTTGGTTTTTCCAATCGACTTAATACGATTTTAGTGCCGGACAGATTTATGCAATGGGCAAATGGAGAGTTCGGAAACAGAGAAGTGAAAGATCCTTCTCGCTTGATAGTGGAAGTCGGTAATCCGTCTGACGAGCGAATTGTGACTTTTTTACAAAAGAAGGGTTATGAAACCGAAGGCGGAAATCTGGATGCCGGAAAAGCTACTTATTTTCTCAAGATCGTCACGGGGCTGGTCATTGCAATCGGTCTGTTGATTACGGCATTGTCATTTTTTATTTTGATGCTGAGCATTTATTTGCTGTTGCAGAAGAATACACGGAAATTGCAAAACCTGTTATTGATCGGTTATACTCCTGCACAAATATCCCGTCCTTATAGGATGCTTACGATAATGCTGAATTTGTCGGTTTTTCTTTTTTCGTTGCTTGCCGTGTGGGGAAGTAGGGGATATTATACCGACTTGCTTTCCCGTATGTGGCCCGGATATGAGCCGGGATCGTTTTTGCCGACCGTCTTTATCGGGTGCGCTCTTTTATTGGCCGTATCGTTTTTTAATTGCCGTGCAATATATCGAAAGGTCATGAGCTTGTGGCGGATAAAATAATGATTTCAGGGGGGGGGCTATTTTGTTGGTTTCAGACCTTTGGAAGCGGCAAAGTCGAGCATGAAGCGAAAAGCGGCATCCCTTTCGTTCGGGATAATACCATCGAGAATAGCGTCTTTGATGGCGCTTTTTATATCTCCGACCTCCCGGCAAGGTGTCAATCCGAAAATATCCATGATCTCTTCACCGCTGATCGGGGGCTGCATATTTCTTATTCGATCTTTTTCCTCTATCTCTTTCAGTTTACCTCGTACCAGTGTGAAATTGTCTAAGAATTTTTTTACTTTTTCTTGATTTTTAGATGTAATATCCGCTTCACAAAGGGTCATGAGCTCCTCTATATCGTTACCGGCGTCGAATAATAGACGCCGAACGGCAGAATCGGTAACTTCTTCTTCGGCCAATACAATAGGACGCATGTGCAAGTCGACCATTTTCTGGACAAATTTCATTTTGTCGTTCAATGGCAGTTTCATACGTCGGAAAATACCCGGAATCATTTTGTAACCGATAAAATTATGGTTATGAAAAGTCCATCCTGATTTTTTGTCGTACCGTTTTGTTACCGGTTTGGCAATATCATGTAATATGGCGGCCCAGCGTAGCCATAAATTATTACTTTTCTTTGCAACATTGTCCAGAACGGTCAGTGTGTGATAGAAATTATCTTTATGTCCCCGACCGTCGATGGTTTCTATTCCTTTGAGCGCATTCAGCTCGGGGAAAATTAAGGGCAATAGTTTCGATTTGTCCAATAATATAAAACCCGTAGAGGGTTTTGAAGATGTTACGATCTTATTTAGCTCGTCGATGATTCGTTCTTTTGAAATGATCTCTATACGTTTACGGTTTCGCTCTATTGCAGAGAAAGTTTCTTTTTCGATAGAGAATTCTAATTGGGTGGCGAATCGTATGGCCCGCATCATGCGTAACGGATCGTCACTGAATGTAATATCCGGATCTAAAGGCGTGCGGATAATACCTGCTTTCAGATCTTCCATTCCATTGAACGGATCGATCAACTCTCCGAAATGTTCTTTATTCAAGCAAATCGCTAATGCGTTTATTGTGAAATCCCTACGGTTTTGATCATCGCAAAGAGTACCGTCCTCTACGATCGGTTTACGTGAATCGTGGGTATAAGACTCACGGCGAGCTCCGACAAATTCTACTTCGATATCTTTGTACTTGACTTGTGCCGTACCGAAGTTTTTAAATACCGATAGTCGAGCCGACTTTCCCAATTTCTCGGCGAAAGTCGTTGCCAATTCGATACCGCTTCCTACGGTAACGATATCGATATCTTTCGAATCCCTTTCCAGAAAGATATCACGTACATATCCTCCGATCACATAGCAAGGGAGGTTCATCTCGTCTGCGGTCTCGGAAATCTTCGGGAAAATAAAATGGCTCAAATGTTTTTTTTGCAGGGCAATGTCAAGTTGCATCTTTATTAAGAATCTGATTTTCGATTGCAAAAATAGCTATTTTTATCGATCTGCCGAAAAGCCTTCTGATTTATTCTCGTTTGCTCCGATGTCGAGGATATTCGTTGCGACCGAAGAGACAGGATAAAAGGTCTCTTTTTATTATGAAATTAAGGCAGAGTATTTCTTAATAAATCTTTTTGTTGAAAAATTTAGACGCCTCTAAGCTTCTGTAAACTTATCGGTTATGAATTGAACTGTGGAATTGTCGCTTTATTAAAGGAATTATGAAGGTAAAAATTTTCATTAAACTATTGCAGAATAAAAAAAAGTATCTATCTTTGCAAACGCAAAAGGGAACGGGAGAGTTTCCGACAAAAATGGTGCGGTAGTTCAGCTGGTTAGAATACATGCCTGTCACGCATGGGGTCGCGGGTTCGAGTCCCGTCCGCACCGCGAAAGAAAAAGCTCTGATTCTTAATAGAATTGGAGTTTTTTTATTTTATCCTGATTCAATAATCTGTATTTTATATATCCACCGCTTTTACTACAAGATCAGAATAAATAGGTTAATTTCGATTGCTAAATATCTTTTGTCATATTTTGGAGAATGTAAGTCCCGGTCTGGATTTCAGGATATTTTTTGCGTTTTCTTCTGTTCTATAACGATGTCAGTGTCGTTGCAGTCTCTTTTTTAAAAGGAAAACAGACTATTCATGTGAATTGCTCTCTAATATGATTTGTGTAAAATCGGATAGTTTCTAAATTTTTCGATAAGAAATTATATATCCCGGACATTTTCAGACATGTATTCGGTAATGAGTAGAATGATATAGTTAATGTTTTATAATTATCTTTTGGCTTTTCTTAATTAACGGTTACCTTTTAGTTATTATATTTGTAGTATGACAGATAGGTTAGGAGGGCAATGTATTATGAAAAAGTTTATTCTTGTTTTTTTATGGGTAATCGGGGGGATATGCACAGTTTTCTCTCAGGAGATTACGAAAAATGAGGTTGTTGCTATGCGGGACAAAACGGCGAAACCGCGTACGGCTTTGGTTGAAGCTGATGAGAATTTGAAGAATGCGATACAAGAAGAGAACAATCCTTTGATAGCAAAGTATCTGCTCGAATATGTGCATTATCAGTTACTGATTTCACGAGATAGTTTTCCTTCGTTGATACGGTTTGCCGAATATTTGAGGGAGTCTTCTACCGATTCGGTGCAACGTGCCGTGCTCAGCTCTATTGAGGCTCAGATGATCTTTGATTATTATGAGGATACTCGGGGGATATTGGAGGATGGTGTTCCGACAGATGTAGCTCCCGATCTTGCGAAGATCGATGAATGGGATAGAGCAGCTTTTGTAAGAAAGATATCCGATCTGTTGCAGTCTTCCGTCAAACCGGCAGAAATTTTGCATAAAACTTCTACTCAGATTTATAAGGAAGCTATGGATACCGATAAAGATTGGGAAATATTGACCCCGACCATGCTCGACTTTTTGGCGTACCGTGCAATAGATATATATGAGGGATTATTGTCGAATCCGGTGCTTCCTCTTATTCTTGAAGAGCCTTTGTTGAAAGAATTGAATATGCCGGCGGCAGATTTTGTAAACTATCCGTATTTCCCTGAGAAATATCAGTTGAGACATCAGGTAATTGCCGTGTATCAGCTGTTGTTGAGATTTTCCGATCCGGAATCGCCCTCTTACCTTATAGCTGATTTGAAACGGTTGAAGTTTTTACAGGATAACAACTCCGGGGTTGAATACCCTCAAAAATTAGAGAATCTGCTGAATGTTTATAAAGATAGTCCCTATTCGGTAGAAATAGCGATAGATTTATTGGATTATTATAGTCGGATATGGAATACATCTCCCGAAACCAAAGCCTATCTGGTAAAGTTATCTGATCGGTTGATTTCCCGTTTCCCGGAATATCCCCGTTTGGATTGTCTTAAATCTGAACGAGATCAATTGACGGCATATAGCTTCAATCTGAATATGGGTCAAGTTTTATATCCGGGAGAGACGCATACGTTATCTTTTGAGTATAAGAATATCAAGCAACTTTATTTGACGTTGTATCGTACGGAGGGTAATGACAGCATCCTGCAATTTACAGATACTTTGCATTTGAATGATACGTTGAGTTTGGCAAATCGCACTGGGAAATGTGTTCTTCCGGCACTGAATAACGGGGAATATTTCTTGAGATTTTTTTCGGAAGAGAAAGCTGATCTTGGAAAGATCGGTTTTTATGTTTCCCGCATCTACGCGGCGACTTTAGCTCCGACAGAAAAAGAGACGCTCGTTATCCTGACTGATTCTAAAAGCGGAAAACCGTTATCCGGGATTCCGGTAAAATTGTTTCGTTCAGATTCTGAAGATTCTTATGTGAATACGGTAAAGGCAGATCGTTTGGGTTTGGTTCGTTTGGGTGAGAAAGATACGGTAATGTATTTTAAACCCGAAATGAAGAATGATGTTTATTATCCGCTTCAGAACTTGAGATACGGATATTGGAACGGTGATGCGGATACGGAACGTGAAATGATTTCTCTCTTTACCGACCGTTCTGTTTATCGTCCCGGACAGACACTTTATTTTTCCGGAATTGATTATCGGGTGGGAGAAAAAGTCGGGACAGTCGTGCCTGACGGACGTTATACAGTCGTTCTTTCGGCTCAAGGTAAAGATATTGCTCGTTGTACGGTTCAAGGCGACTCGTTCGGTTCGTTTACCGGATCTTTCGTGCTTCCCTCGGATATGGTAAACGGATATTGCCGGATTAGGGTAGAAGGTCGTAACGAAAGTTTATCTGTACAAGTGTCGGAATATAAAAGACCCACTTTCCGTATTTTATTCGAGCCGGTAAAGGATGCCGTATCTTTAGGGCAGGTGGTCTCGGTTAACGGCAAAGTCATCAGCTTTTCGGGAGTTCCTGTTTCGGGAGTTCCTGTTTCGGGAGCGGATGTTTCTTATACGGTGCAACGTCTTGCGAACAGTTGGTGGAGAAATAAGGGTGAACAGATAGCTCAAGGGGAATTGTTTACGGGAGAAGACGGAGGGTTTACTCTCCGATTTGTTGCTCGGAAAAGCGATAAGGATGTGTTGAAAACCGGAACTTTTTATCGATTCAGGATTGATGTAAATGTAACATCTGCTAATGGTGAAACGCAATCTCAATCTTATTGGGTGACGGTGGGAGAAAGTCCGTTGTCGGTGCAGATGGAAGTTCCCGAAATGATTGACAAGAATGCGCCCAATCCGGTCAAGTTCAGGATAACGAATATGGCAGGGATGCCGGTTTCGGTAAAATGTAAGTATATATTATATTCGATGTATGGTTTGGAAAATCCTATATCGAAGCATGATATTATAAGTGCCGATTCGTTGAAAGTGCGGATGCAGGTAGAAGAAAAGAGTTTCGTGTCGGATAATATTCCTGCTTTGGAAAGTTGGAAAAAATTGCCTTCGGGCATATACCGTCTTGTACTTCAGGTGACGGATACTAATGGAAACTTGGTTATCAGAAATGCCGATTTTGCTTTATATAGTATGCAAGATAAAAAGCCTCCGATAAAAACGTATGAATGGATACCTGAAGATTTGTATCAAGTTTTGGACGGAGAGTCTGTCGATGTCATATACGGGACTTCTATCAAGCAGGCATACGTTTTGTATAATTTATATGATGGATTTCGGTTGGTAGACTCCCGGAGAGTAAAAATATCGGATAAAAATTACCGATTCCCTGTTTTATATAAACCGGAATATGGCGATCGTCTTAAGCTTTTCGTATCTTTTATAAAAGAAGGATGTTCTTATAACTCTGTGATAAATATACATCGGAAAAAGCCGGATATGAAATTGTCGATAACGACTTCTACTTTCCGGGACAGAACAGTGCCGGGCAGTCAAGAGTCTTGGAGCTTTACAGTGAAGGATGCATCGGGGAAGCCCGTTTCGGCACGCTTTATGACCGAGATGTTCGATGCTTCTTTAAATGAGATAATGCCTCATGATTGGAGTTTCAGACCGGTATATAATCCGATAGATTATGGCCTGTTTTTGCGGGATATAGGCGGGCGGAATATCTGGAAATCCGAGCAGATAAGCACTTCTTGTTTTCCGCTTTATTTCGGAAGGTTTGTTTATTCAACTATTTACAGAAGAATGACCTCTTTGACTTTTGCGACACAGATGAATACAATGGCAAAAAGTCGGCCCTATATGTCTGTTGAAGATGTAGCAGCTCCTGCTGTCCCGGAGGATGCGGCCGGTTCTGGAAATTTAGAGCAAACACTTGTGCAATATCGGCGGAATTTCAATGAAACGGCATTTTTTTATCCTCAATTGACGACAAATGAGCAGGGAGAAGTATCTGTTAAATTTACGATTCCCGAAAGCAATACCGAATGGCAATTTCAGGCGTTGGCTTATACGAAAGATCTGAAGTACGGTTCGTATAAAAATAATGTGATCTCTCAAAAACAGTTGATGGTAGCCCCGAACATACCTCGTTTTGTACGTAAAGGAGATGAGGTTTCGATTGCTACATTAATGCAGAATATATCAGATCGTTTGATGAGCGGCGGTTTCACATTCGAGTTGTTCGATCCATATACTGATAAAGTGTTGGAACAGAAAAAGCAGGAGTTTATTCTTGAAGCCGGAAAATCAAAATTGGAGAGTGTGGATTTTACAGTTCCTGAGGGGTTGGATGTGTTGGGTATCCGTGTAAACGCGGTGACTCCCGGAGTAAGCGATGGAGAACAGCATATTATTCCGATATTGCCGTCGCGGACGTTGGTGACGGAGGCTGAACCTTTTGTGTTGAAAGGCGGGAAGGAAATAAAAAACATACGGATGCAAGGGCTTTCTGATGATGCAGAGGAAAATTATCGTATGGTATTGGAGTATACGGCTAATCCACTTTGGTATGTAGTGCAGGCTCTTCCTCAATTAAATGAAGTTTCGGGTACCGACGTTATTAATATTACGGCCGCTTTATATGGCAATACGGTCGCTTCGGTTTTAGCTCGCAATAATCCTGAGATCGTTTCGGCATTACAGACTTGGAAAGTTAAAAATGAGACCGGTTCATCTTTAGCATCTCCTTTGGAGAAAAATGAAGAGTTAAAATCTGTATTGATTTCAGAGACGCCTTGGGCGTTGGATGCACAAAATGAAACGGAACGATTACAATCACTTTCCGGTTTGTTGGATGTTGCCCGTGCTGAGCAGTTGCAAAATAAAGCATTGGAATTGCTTCGTGACTTGCAGAAGCCCGAAGGCGGCTGGGGTTGGATGAAAAAAATGCCGGTTAGTTTCCTGATGACGGTTAATACTTTAGAAGGTTTGTCTCGCTTGACGAAATTAGGCGGAATACAATATGACGAGGCTTCTAAATATATGCAGATGCGGGCGATCAATTATTTGGATAGTTGCATTATTTTGGATCAGGAAAGGAGGAAAGCTAATAAGTCGGGTGTGGTATCTAAATATGGCAAGCTTCTTTATGTATATGTGAGAAGCAGCTATCGGGATATGCCGTTGGCGAAAGCGCTGAGCGCTCATAAAGAGATCATCGAGTATATAAAGAGGGAGTGGGTTTCTTTCTCTTTGTACGAAAAAGCTGTTGCCGCAGTATCATTGTATCGTTACGGTTTTACCGCTGAGGCCAAAGAGATATTGGAGTCTTTGCGAGAATATTCTACAACGACAGAGGAGCTGGGTATGTTTTGGCAAAATAATAAGTCGTCTTATGCTTACAGAAATAGTGCAATACAGGTACATACTGCAATAATGAATGCTTTTGCAGAGATAGATCCGAATTCAAAATCTGAGTTGAATGAGATGAAACGTTGGTTGATTATGCAGAAACAGACACAGAATTGGGGATCTGTGCCTTCGACGATAGATGCTGTCAATGCAATATTGAATACCGGAGACTATATGTTGTCAGCATCGAGAAATACGGTAAAAATCACATGGGGGAAAACCGTTTTAAAACCGGAGATTACGGATGGTTTCACCGGATATGAACGGTATATCCGTCAGGGAGCGGAGATTGCACCTGATTTGGCAAATGTCGAAGTATCGGCCGATCAGAAACAATCTTCATGGGGAGCGTTATACCGACAGTATTTTGCCGATTTTACACAGATACGAAATAAGGCGGTCAAAGGTTTTTCTATCGATAAGCAATTTTTTGTGGAACAAATGTCGGGAAAAGAAAAAGTGTATGAGCCTTTGAATAAAGTAACGCTGAAGAGCGGAGATAAGGTCAATATCCGTTTGATAATAAGAACAGATCGTGATTTGGAGTTTGTCCATGTAAAAGATCAACGTCCTGCATGTTTCGAACCGGTCGATCAGCTGTCGCGCTACGAATGTAAAGACGGAGTTTGCTATTATCAGGAAACAAAAGATGCGGTGACGAATCTCTATTTCGATTTTCTTCCGAAAGGTACTTATGTAGTTAGTTATGATGTGTGGGCCGATCGTCCCGGAAGTTATCATAACGGTATTTCTACAATACAGTGTCTGTATGCTCCCCAGTGGGTTGCCAATACAAAAGGGCGTATGATAATCGTGAAGTGAAATTAGTAATTGTATCGGAATCTGCGAGAGCCGTTTTATTTAAATTTTGTACAAATAATTTGGAGGCATATAAAAGTCCTGCCGGTAAGAATTCTTACCGGCAGGACTTTTATATATGGCCCGGTTATCGCGATAGTTTGTCTTTTGAAGATGAAATGTTAAAAATGAACATTGAAAATCTCTTTTTCAGTACATAGATTTTGAAAACGTTAACAACCTGTTTACCTTTGTCGATATTATATATGTTTCTTTTTGAAATTTATATGTTTGTCCTGTAACTGATTACTTAAATAAAAAGATATGAACTTGAAAAATTTATTGATTATGGCGGCGATGTCTGTGATGGCGTTCGGATTTGCCGCATGTTCTTCTGATGACGATGATGATAAAGACGGAATGCTTTATGATGATGTAAATTCGGAATATAATGACTATGTCAGTGTTTGCGGAATAAAATGGGCAAGAGGTAACCTTCAGCATTTAGGTGAAGATTGGAAGATTGCCGATCATCAGTGGGAATACTTTAATTATGTCGATGGTAATACCGGGTCGTCTATTTCACAAAGTTCTTCGCAAATGGATCATTTCAATTGGGGAGTATGCGGTGCAAATGCTTTGACTACCAGTTCCAGTGTTTGTGCAAAAAATGTGTCGCAGGATATAAGCGGTAAAATGTTTACCGATGAGGCATGTACGGCCGAGACCTCTGATTTTGCTGCCGCATTATACGGAGATATTGCTTATTGGGCAACACAAGGGACATGGAGACTGCCGACACAAGCGGAGTTGCAGAAATTGTATAATGAAGCTTCATATCAATATGGATATTATACGACAGAGGATGGTAAAAATGTATATGGATATTTGTTTACTCCTCCGATGAAAAGCGGTCGTGTAGAGAATACTTCAGCACGTCAGATTACCGATGAAGAATTGGTCGGCGGGCTTTTCCTTCCGGCAACGGGGTATCGTATCTATCCGGGATCGACGATTTCTAAAAGCGGAGAAGTCGGCTATTACTGGACATCTCAGTATCGTAGTGCCGGAGATAATGATTATGCTTATTATTTAGAGTTGCAACCGACTCAGATTCGTTGGGCGGGAAATGCCAGCTATTACGGACGGTCGGTACGCCCTGTGAAAAATTAGATTGTAGAAGAACCTGATTAAAATTTCCCGTAAAGGAATCCTCAAAGCAGACTTGAATAAAATTTGAATAGATTCTAAAAAAAAGTGGCCGTTTCCGGTACTTATACAGGATAACGGCTACTTTTTGCATTATAACAGCTTTATCGATGGGTTCTCATTCTGTCTTTTGCCATTTCGGCATATTCAGTACCGGGACGTCCGTAATTGCAATATGGGTATATGCTGATTCCGCCTCTCGGTGTAAAAAAACCGGTAACTTCGATGTATTTGGGATTCATGAGTTTGATGAGATCTTTCATGATCAGGTTGACGCAATCTTCATGAAATCCTCCATGATTGCGAAAACTGAATAGGTAAAGCTTCAGACTTTTGCTCTCTACCATTTTTATATCCGGAATATAATCGATCTGTATAGTTGCAAAATCCGGTTGTCCTGTAATAGGACAAAGACTTGTAAACTCAGGGCAGTTGAAACGTACCCAATAATCCATCTCCGGGTGTTTATTATTGAATGCTTCCAGTACTTCAGGAGCGTAATCTTGAGGATATTCTGTCTTTTTCCCTAATAGGCTTAGTGTCGTTTCTTCCATATATAAATATTATACTTCTTTTATTTTTAGTATATTATAAGAAATGTCGGTGTCATATACATCGCTTCCGTCAATTCGTTTGATTAGCTTTACCACTCGTATGGTAACCGGTAAGATAATAGCTTCGTAGGCCGATTTTAGAATTGCTTGAGTTACGATGAGTATCAGCAGCTCGTTAAACGGAACGACTCCGGCGAAAGCCACAGGAAAAAAGATCAAAGAATCTGCGCTTTCTCCTACCAGTGTCGATACCATTGCCCGAAGCGAAAATCTTTTACCTTTGCTGGCTATTTTCATTTTGCTCATAACGTAAGCATTCAAAAACGATCCGGCCAAAAATGCGATCAAGCTGGCTACTGCGATGCGGGGAGTTGCGGCAAATACCAAAGAAAAGGCTTCTTGTCCGTTCCAGAACGAAGCCGGAGGCAAAAGTATAGCCAACTGTATAAGCGCTACGGCAAGAAAGTTCATGGCAAATCCTGCCCAGATGATCAACCGGGCTTTTTTATATCCCCATACTTCGGCAATACAATCATTTATAATATACGAGATAGGGAATACGATAAGTCCGGCAGTTGCCGTGACAGGACCTAAAGAGATCATTTTCACTTCCAGAATGTTGGAAATGATGAGGCATACGCAAAAAAGTATGCTCAACACCATAAAGGGGAGGCTGACTGTTTTTTTCATACATCTTGTTTTTTACGTGGTTTATCAAGCACACGGGAGTGCAAAGGTACGATCTTAAGGAATACTTAATTGTTAAAAATGAAAAAATATTTATGCTTCTGTTTTTCCGAGAGATGGAGCTCTGACAATGTAGAGGTGTGTCATCGCTTTTGAGGGACATTGGCTTATTTTTATAAGATATAGATAATTGGCTTGAGTATATTTTTCTCTATTTTTGTTTCTCATAAATAATATCGGATAATTATGAAATATTTTATTGTTGGGGTCTTAATCGCCTGTTTTACTGTTACAGTAGCTTCTTCAAAGAATGAAAGAGAGTTGAAGATGCGTATCGCTTCTGTTCTGAAAGAGAAAAGGGCAATCGTAGGAGTTGCTGTTTTATATGGGGATAACCGGCTTTTTGAAGTGAATAGGGGCGATTATCCGATGATGAGTGTTTGCAAATTTCCATTGGCTCTTGCAGTTCTCGATTACCTTCATAAAAATAATCTTTCTCTCGACACCGATATATTTATCCGGGAATCAGATCTGTTACCTGATACATATAGTCCTTTGAGAGATCGGCATCCTCAGGGTAATATTAAGATGTCGATACGGGAGTTGCTTTCTTACACGGTATCGTTGAGCGATAATAATGCGTGTGATATATTATTCGGGTATATCGGCGGGACAAAAGTTGTCGATGATTATATTAAGCGGTTGGGCATTTCGGGAATGTCTGTTGTTGCGACGGAAGCAGTGATGCATGAGTCGTTTGAGAAACAATACTGCAATACGGCTACACCGTCTTCTGCCGTTCTGTTGTTGGATAAATTTTTAAAAGAAGATTTGTTCAGAGACGAGTATGGGAACTATTTAAGAAAAATCATGATAGAAACATCTACGGGAAATGATAAGATAAAAGCCGGACTTCCTGAAAGGGTGGTAATGGGGCATAAAACCGGAAGCTCTGACCGGAATGTTGAAGGGGTAAAGGCGGGAGATAATGATCTGGCTTTTGTACAGTTACCCGACGGACAGCGCTATTGTATTGCCGTTTTTATACGGGATTCGAAAGAAGATGATAAAACAAATGCGGCTATAATAGCCTCTGTTTCAAAAGTTGTTTATGATTATATTGCAAAGAAGTAATAAGAGTCGGCTTTAATAAGCAAATTGTTTTGTATTTATTTAAGTATAAGTATATTATATATATTTTTTTATTTCTATATTTGTTATTGTATAAATAAAGAGGTATTACCATGAAAAAACTTTATCTGATAATTTCTTGTACATTGTTTTTTATCGTAGAGTTGGCAGCCCAAATAACCGGTTTATTTACTTATGAAGGAGGGTATTTTGTGAAAGACGGGAATAATTGGGCAGAATACCGTCCTCAATCTAAGGATGGGGTATGGGCTTCTTATATGAAATATGACGAAGACGAAAATTATTACTATATAAATAATTCGAAATGTTCTCTTTGTGTTCCGAAGAAAAAGCATAATAAGTTTTATATTTCTAAGAATGGCGAATGGGAGGTGATTTATTATACAAAAGAGATTTATAGCTATTTTAAAGCAAACGGGCGTCAAATATATTGTTACGAAGGAGGGTATTTTGTAAAAGACGGGAATAATTGGGCTGAATATCGTCCGCAATCTAAGGATGGGGTATGGGCTTCTTAT
>UMBK01045325.1_pt1 | contig 19506 bp, 8 predicted proteins | sample 1963941 | NCBI WGS metagenome assembly UMBK01 (sample SAMEA4835939, study PRJEB28245) | human gut metagenome | biome: gut microbiome; material: fecal sample | place: Denmark | collected 2008 | reverse complement strand
CGCCACATCCGCTTATTTTGTTTGGCCGCCTCACCGGCGACGAATATTATTATAACCAAGTATCCCCCTTTTGTCAACACTTTTTGAAAGTTTTTTTATTATTTTATGCCTTTTTAGTTTCGTCAAAATACAGTTCGTTTCATCGTCATTTATTCCTCATATCTTACAAAGTTTTTCCTGTTTTTGTTTCCCGAACTCCCCTTTTTCATCCGAAATTCCTCTTCCCAAAAGAAAAACACAAAATTTCCTTTGTGATTTTTTCAAAAAAGAGTAGCGATATTTTTCTTTTCCCCGTAAAAGGTCGACTTTTTATAAGGCTGCGGAACGGTCAATCCCGTTCCCTACAGCATTTTTTCAGCATGTAGCTAATGATACAGTGCCCTATCGTGCTTTTCATCCGCGGATGGATTTCAAAGTTTTATTTTACAACTTCACAAGTATCTCCCCCGCACCGGAATCCGATTGCCCTTCTCCCCTATCCCCCAACCGCGCGTACCGTTCATCTTCATCCGCTCCCCCCACCCCAAAACAAAAGGCATGTGCCCCCTTATCTCTATCATAAGGTGGGCACATGCCGTTACATTATCATGATTTTATCACGCCAAAGTCATCAGGCAATGCAGCCATCGGCAAAGCTGTTGCGCTTGGCTTTTTCTTTCTGCTGGTTGCGCTTGGCGATGATTTCTTTGCTCAGGCCAATACGGTTGGTCTTGAAGTGGAAGAACGGGCGTTCCGGTACGGTGAAAATCTCCACTGGACGCATGTAACGTTCCGGCAGGCAGGCATTGATCTTATCGCGCACATCGTCCAAGGTGTAGCCATCTTTGAGCTGGACGTACAGGTACGGCAGGAAACAGCCCTCGTGCTCATCATCCGGCACGATAACAAAGAACTCGTCCTTGATGCCCTTGATGTCGGCATCGGCCACGATGTTCTCCAGCGGCTGCACCATCAGGTCGCCGCCGCCAAAGCGCGGGGATGCGCCGCGGGTCATCGTGTAGAGTACACCGTCCTCGGACATATAGCCGATATCGCCGGTGTGCAGCCAGGTCTTGCCGTCTGCGTGAACCTGCAGTGCCTTGGCGGTTGCTTCGGGGCGGTCATAGCCCAGCATCACGCCGGGGCCCGTCATGCAGATCTCACCGGGGGTATTGTAGGTCAGCTCTTCCTGGGTGCCGGGCTTGAAGATGCTGATGACGCTGTGGATCATCGGCACACCAACGTTGCCGTCACGCACCGGGAACGGAGCCATGGGCAGAGTGGCGTTGGAGCCGGCCTCGCTGCTGCCGTAGCCGGCAGTAAAGCGCAGGTTGCAGTTATGCTGCTTGAGGAACTCCTCAACATTGCGCAGCTGCTTGTTGTTGAATGCCTCGCAGCCGGCGCCGATGGCCAGCATGTGGGACATATCATAGTCAGCCGGAAGACGCTTGCTGCGGCGGATAACCTCCACAAACATGGGGATCAGGGGCCAGTTGTTGGGGCGGTAGCGCATCATTTCCAGGTCAACATCGTACACATCCACAAACGGATCCAGAATGAGCAGCATACCACCGGCCAGGGGCAGCAGCATCATGGAAACCACAACAGCGATCAGAGCCGGGGGCAGGATGGTCAGCAGCCAAGTGGGGCGGAATTTATCCGAAGCGCCATAAAAGTTCATCTGGGCCAGCACGCCGATGATGCTGTGTGCAGAATGGATGACCTGCTTGGAAGGGCCGGTGGAACCGCTGGTGTAGGCGCGCAGCAGCGGGCGGTCGATGTTGACAGGAGCGGGCACAAAGCCGCGAAAACGCTGGCCCATGTTACAGAAATCAGCCCACATCATGGTATCAGAGCCACGGGCGGGAACATCCGGATACAGGGAATCCAGAGAATGCTGCAGGTAAACCGGCATAGCGGCGCGGTCGCCGCTTTCCAGAGCGGGAACGATAACATAGGTATTCACGTTGGTCTGCTCACGGTAGGCTTCGATTTCGGCCTTGGAGAAGAAGTCGTGAACAAAAATCACCTTGGCATTGGCTCTCTGAACAGCTTCAATGTTTTCTTCCAGGGTGTTGTCACGGCACAGCAGCGAAGCGCCGATGCGCTCGGCTGCCAGCAGCAGATAAATGAATTCCGGCACAGAACGCAGGAACACGGGGATCTGGTCCCCCTGCTTGATGCCAAGCACCTGCAGAGCGCGGGCGGTGGCGTCCACCTTACGGAACACGGTACCCCAGGTGATATCCACGCCATAGTAGTGCATGGCAATCACGTTAGGGTCTGCAGCGCGCACGGAGAGGTACTGCTCCACGGTGCAGGCCGGAACCTGGATACCACGCAGAACATCTGGATAGAACTTCATCCAGGGGCGGTCAATGCTGGGCTTGCCAGTCAACATCGCGTTTTCATTCATTGCAATTTCCTCCAAATGTCTTTCCCTTATAGTTGCAGGGAATTAAATTATCCAAATCAAATCACGCCAAACCTTTATGGCGCTTTCCCCTGCTGTGCACATCGTTGCACAGCGTCGCCGAACCATAATGCTACAATTATCTTCGGCGCTGAACATAGTATACCATTCCTGTTTACGGAAAGCACGAGAATCCCATGGCACAAATTTCCAGAAATTGATTCCGCATGATTCACTTTTTTCACATGGATTTTCACGCTTTGGCATGGAGTTTTCTTGCAATTTCATTTTCCTCGGTGCAACAAAAGCCCCAGCTGCCGCAGCAGCCAGGGCTTTATGTTTATGCGTATGTATGTTGTATTTTTAGATTTTGTTCATCCAGCTCTCTTGCAGTTCTTCCATTTCATCACTTTTGGCGCGGGTAATCAGATGGATTCCCTGCAGGACATGATGGATGTGCTCCGCAATGGCGTTGCGCTCTTTTGTCACGTTCTGGTCATCCAAATTCCAGACCTGATCAAAATATTCACTCAGGCGGTCTTCCATCACACTGTTGTTGACCATTGCAATCCGGTTGATGGGGCAGTTGTTATCCAGCCGAAGATACGATGCAGCGCCAGAAAGAAACATATTGGGGTCCGCCACATACTGGAAATCGTTCACAATGCGGCCGCTGATCAAGCGGAATTCAAGTTTTTCACGCTGCTTGCAAAGCTGCAGCACATAGCTGATGCACCGGCTGCGCTGATCCGGGGTAAGGTTGACCTTGTAACTGAAAAAGTCCAGCTCGCCGGAAACCGCCATGGAGGAAAATGCAGCTTCATAAATCAGGATGCGGATGTTTGTTTCCTCCACCACACCTTTGGCAAGGTTGTGTACGCTACGCAGCTCCGCAGGGGTAGCACCCAAAAAATCTTTCAGCTCGGCCTCGTGGGCGGTCAGGATCTCTTCAAACAAGTCATCCGGCAGCAGAAGCTCATTCAGGTGGCCGAACATCCACCGCAGATTGGAGGCCAGCAACGTGTGCATATAGTCGTACTGGCTGATCAGCTGGCGCATGCTGGTATCGCGGAAAAGCTGCTCATCCCGCACGCAGAGCTTGGAGAAGTTATCATACAGGCTTTCGCAGTTCTGCGGATCCTCGGTGGCGGTAACGGCAGCGCAGCGGCTGTGGCTGACCAACAGGCCGGTAATGGCAAAATCGCCCTTGACCACAAACACCGCGCGCCCGGCAGCCGCAGTGTTGCCAAACAGCTTGAAATGAATATGGCTGAAGTTGGTCAACACGTTAATAATGAGCGCGGCATCATAGATGGGGTCCCATTTTTCGCGGCTGATATCGATCATCAGCTTGAAATAGACGTTATCATAGCTGCGCTGGTCCACCAGCTGGCCGTTTTGCAGGTTGGCAACTTTCAGGCGGTATTCGCGCGCCATTTCCATCAGGTCCATCACAGCCACAATGTCCAGCTGGCTGACGCGGCGCAGCACGGGGTGCGCCATTTTGGTCAGGTATTGCAGCATGTTCAGCTCGGCCCAAAAGTCCGTATAGGGGCCAATGCGCGCCTCGCCGCTGTCCAGCTCCTCTTGCAAATAATCATATTCAGCAATCAGGTTATCATAAATGGCGGCTTTCAGGTCACTGGGGATGCTAACGTTGTATTCCCGCAGCAGCAGGTCACGGCCATCATCGGTGGCTTCATCCACCACGCAGGCACTGATGCCCTCCATCACGCGCTTTTCAGTCTTTTTGGCAGGCAGCATGCGGCCGCTGACCCATTTGCTGATATAGGAAACATCGTATTGCAGGTGCTTGGCCAGGGTATAGTTCTTGACCTCCGCAACTTCCAGCAAATGCTCCAGCAGAATGCTGAATCTATTTTTATCATCCATTACACCAAATCCTCTTCACCCATTTAGTTTGCACTTTTCTTTTATTCTATTATACAAGTTCCATATTTCGATTGCAAATTCAAATGATAACAGGTAAGGAAAAAATGAAGAAAATGTATTAAAATCTTTCACAATTCGCAGCCGCATTCTTTGGCATCCATGCCAGTTTGTTGCTTTTTTGTTGTTTGAACTGACAAAGTTTGTTTGTTCTGCTTGTGATATCCTCCAAAAATTATACTTCGCGCGCCATATTTGCCAAATTTAGCCGCAGCTTTTTAGTAGGTTTTGCCCTTGCACCGGCCTGATGTGTTCGCCATGTTTTTGTGTGTTGCCTTTATTATGCGGGTAAGGTAAATTGCGATTTTTTAATCGTGTACTATTTCTAGGGCAATACCGCATAATTCTAAGTGCCGATACGGCGAGCGAGGTGCGGCAGATGCTAAGCCAAAAGCGCAGATAATACTGGATGTCTTATCGAGCATTTTGGCAACGCAGATGCCGTGCCGCAGCCGCCGGAGCGGTGCTTAAGCCGCAAGGCGGGAATTGTGCGGTGTTGCCCTAGCTTTCGGCGGGGTGGGGTTCCCCGCCCTACTGATTGTTTAAGGGTGTGCTGCCCATTATAATTTGTTCTGTAGGGAACGGTCTTGACCGTTCCGAGGCCTTGTCCGATTGGTCGTGATGGGATTTGTGGCAGGGCAAGGTGCCTGCGGGCGCAGTGACTGTTCCAAGGCGTTGGATTCGATTGCTTTAGGGCAATACCGCATAATTCTAAGTGCCGATACGGCGAGCGAGGTGCGGCAGATGCCAAGCCAAAAGCGCAGATAATACTGGATGTCTTATCGAGCATTTTGGCTTGGCAGATGCCGTGCCGCAGCCGCCGGAGCGGTGCTTAAGCCGTCAGGCGGGAATTGTGCGGTATTGCCTTAGGTTTGCGGCAAGGAACCACCCCTCAGGCCGCTTCGCGTCCAGCTCCCCTCCAGGGGAGCCACCGCAATCATAAGGTAAGATACTGGCTCCCCTTAGAGGGGAGCTCCGGCGAAAGCCGGTGAGGGGTGGTTCCTCGCGCAGAGCCTGATAAATGAGATTTGTGACTGGGCTCATCCGGCGGCCAATGGGCTGGCCGCCCTACCGTACAGTTACCAACAAAAGGCCTGTAATTTATACGCTCCTCCGGGGCGTCGGGGACGCCGCCCCCTACGGCATAGCAAGGTATATTGCAATTTTTAAATTGTGTATTGTTCCCAGTATTTCGGCGGGGTGGGGTCCCCCGCCCTACTGGCCTGGCAAATATTTCACCGAACCTATGCCCACAAATACAAAAATGCCGCAGCAGACTGTTACATCTGCTGCGGCATTTCTATTTAGGGGTTAATGGGCTGGGTTACAGCTCATTGTTCCGGCTGTGGGATTACTGCCGAATGCCGGTGTTCTTATCGAAATGATAAGTGCGGCCATCGATGACTGCATCGCCCTTAGCCATGGTGCCATAGATCGGGTCGAAATAGTAACGCTTGTCAGCGCTCCAGCCCTTGATCATGTGGCCCTGTGCATCGTAACGGACCCACTTGCCGGTACCATCGGCGCGGTCAGCCCACTGGCCAGCTTCGGATTCCTGATAGACATCCTTGCTGGTGGCTTTCTTGCCCTGGTCAACGGCATCCAGCCAGTACCAAGCGTCGGAAGCCGGGTCATAGATTTCCTTGCCGCGGCCATCCAGGCCCTGGCGAACGCCCTTTTCGTACCAGAAGTCAGCGCCTTTGATGGTCAGCCACTGGCCGTCCAGAGCGATACCGGTGTACTCGTCAAATGCGCAAGGTACACCGTCAATATCGCCTGCGCCCTTAGCCATAGCGCCGGTGATCAGGTCAAAGTAGTAGGTGCCCTTATCGGTCGTCTGCCAGCCCTTGACCATGTGGCCGTTCTCATCGTAACGGACCCACTTGCCGGTGCCATCGGGCTTATCAGCCCACTGGCCGGCGGCGGATTCCTGGTAAACGTCCTTGCTGACGGTCATTGCGCCGCCCTGGACAGCATCCAGCCAGTACCAGGCGTCGGAATCGGGATCATAGATCTCTTTGCCGCGGCCGGTGGTACCCTGCTTCACGCCCTTTTCGTACCAGTACTTCTTGCCGTTTTCTTCAACCCAGCCGTTCTTCTCGCCGTACTTGGCGGTGTAGTCCTTGCCGTTGAAGTTGACAGCAGCGGTGGTAACGCCGCTGGTCTGCTTTACCGTTGCATCCACGAACTGTGCGCTTGCACAGTTCTTATCGGTGCAGGTAAAGACAGCCATTGCGGTAATGGTGGTCTTTTCAGCGGCACCGTGAACGGTGCGCGTTTCGGGTTCAGTAGACGGTGCCTCTCCAAAGGTTGCTTCAATCTTCACATGGTTTGCAGGCATAGTGAAGGTATACTCGCAACCGTTCTTCAACTCACTCGTAACATCTTTGTTCTCACTGCCATCATCATACATCACCTTGGTCAATTCGTAGGTGGTACCATTCGGCGTGATGGTAGCTGTAACACTTGTACCTGCCGCGAAGCGGGTCTTACCATCAGTAAATGTGATAGTGCCTTCGCCTTCGCCCAGCATCTTAACTTCAATGCCATACTCAACGGTCGTAAACTTTACGCTGACATTTACATCGCCGTCCGGCATTTTGAAAGTATAGGTATTTTCATCTACCTTTGTGGTGGAGACATCAACTTTGCCAGATGTAACCGTTACACCTGCCAGCTCAGTCAGCAAAGTATCTGTATCTATCGGGTTGATCTTCAGTGTAACAGTATCACCAGACTTTAGACCCTCAAGCTTTTCAGTTTCCTGTTCATTGACCGTAACTTTGCCGTCGCCGTCCTTGGTAACAGTTACTGTGTAAGTCTCGGTCGCAATTTTCTCAAACGCAGCGCTAACGGTAACATCAGCGGCGGGCATCTCGAAGGTGTAGGTGTTTTCCTTACCGTCTACTGCCTTAAAGTCGTTAATTTCTTTCTTCGTTCCGCCATCCGTATAAGTAGCTTTCAGGCTGCCGTCCGTGTACTTAAAGTTGGTATTCGGGGTAACGGTAACAGTAACAACATCCTTCGCAGCTGCGGTTTTCGGCTCTACGCCCACAGTGCCGTTTTCAACAGTACCCGCCACAGTAACGTTATACTTCTTAACCTCTTCAAACTCTGCGCTGACAGTTGCATCGCCAGCGGGCATTGCAAAGGTGTAAGTGTTGGCCTTTTCTGTGTCAGGAGTTGCTTTCAGGGTCTGATTGTCGCCGTAAGTAACCACCACACCGTCAGCCGTCAGGGTATAGCCATCCTTCGGGGTAGCCACAACGGTAACGCTGGTGCCCTCAGCAACCTTATCCAGGTCAGCTTCGGGGCTGGTGATCTTCAACGTATCCTTGTTAGCATCAGCCACCTTGACCGCATAGGTCTTAGCAGCTTTGGTAACACTGATGGTCACATCGCCGTCCGGCATGGTGAAGGTGTAAACCGTCTTAGCCTTTTCGGTGGTAGCCTGGGCTGCGGCTTCGTCCTGCGCTGCTTTCTGAACTTCAGTCAGGGCAACATCGGTATCGCCGTTCTTTGCGGTAACGGTAACGATATCGGTGCCTTCCTTTTCTACGGTCAGGGTAACGGTATCGTCCTTGATGTAGGTTTTGCTGGTGGTGCCCAGGGTCAGGGTAACGCCTTCAACTGGATCGGGCAGGGTAACGGTGTGGGGGGTGCTTTCGGTTGCGGTATGGCAATCAGAGCACAGGTACACATTGTTGCCAACGGACTTGGTTTCCAGCTCGTCCAGCTTCCAGGTATGGCCCTTGGGCAGTGCGCCGTCAGCGTACTTCTTTTCACCCTTGGTCAGGCCGTACTTGTTGGTGCGGGCCTGGGTGTAAGCGGGGGTATCGCACCATGCTTCAACGGTAACATCGGTGGTTGCGCCGCTGTTCAGGTCGCTGACCATGTCGGACATCGGCATGGTTTCAACCAGGTTAGCGCACCACATGAACTCTTCGTTCTTGTTCTTCTCGTCAGAGCTGCCCATGTTCTGGTTGTAACTCGGGTTGTAGTTCCAGGACTCGGTCTTGTAGCTCTTGCGGTTTGCATAAGAAGTGCCGGAGGCATCGGTCTTGACTTCTGCCTTGCCGTCCACCAGTTCCTTATAGGTGTTGGACAGGTTGGTGCCGACAGAAACGACCAGCTGATCCTTGGTGGTGTTGATGCCGGTGATCACAGTCTGGCCCTGCTGGGTGGTGGTAGCAAAGCTGTAGCTGTCACGCAGGGTCAGGCCCGCCAGAGGATGGTTCATGAAGGTCTTCAGATACTGCACACTGTCGGTATTCTGGGGGCTGTCCATGATAACCATGCTCATGCCGGGAAAGTGGGTATCGGGAACCATGTTGCCGTCCTTATCCTTGGTCAGCTTAATGCCGCCATAGACGGTGTTGTATTCCTTCACTTCTTCCACTGCGCCGGTGGTCGGGTCCATACGGTAGATGGCGTTGTTGACGTTGAAGTACAGCTTGCCATCATACAGTGCGGTAGAGTGTACCAGTGCGGGGTAGATCCGCTTTGCAGCAGCGTCTGCCAGGCACTCGGTGTTCAGGTTAGAATCCGCTGCACTGCTATCGATCTTATAGATGGTGCCAGCTTTGGCCAGAACCTCGGCATTGCTGTCGTCATCATTGAAGTTGCTGCTGGTTTTCTTCAGATCGTTGTAGTACATCAGGACGATATCAAACGGGTCATCCGTCTTGGTAAAGCTGCTCATGCTGAAGCCGCCGGAGCTGCTGGAATCCTCTTTGCGGATATAGTAGTTCGCATTACGCGGACGTGCTTCCAGAGTATCGGGGCCCTGGTTCTGCATCTTCTTCATGAACTGCTGCATCTGGGAGTTGTTACCAGAGCTGCCGGAACCAGAGTTGCCGTTGTTGCCGTTCTCGGACTGCTGGCGGCGCATGTTGTTGTACAGGTTCTGGTTGGTCGTGGTATCAACGTAATAGAAGTAATTATTGTCGAAGTAGATGGGGCTGCAGATAGAGGTGAACCAGGTATCCTCGTAGCAGGTATCGGTGTAACGGGTCTCGTTCTTGTTCTCCGCCTTGGTGTAAGAGTAATGCGGCTTGCCGTTGTTCAACACAACATTGCCGGCATCATCCTTATCGGGTTCCTTGTTTTTGGTGTAGGTGTAGCCATCGTACAGCGAGTCAATGTAATCATAGTACTTGCTGTAACGGCCTTCCAGACCGGAGGGAGAAACCAGGAAGTTGACATGGCGCATGTCGCCTGCGTTCTCAACGCGGGTCTGGGCCATGCACTCGGTGTTCACGTCGTCATAGCAGACGTCAACATAGTACCAGTTCTTGTTGGCTTCGCCGGTGGTCATCGTAGCAGAGTTGCTGTCGCCCTGCAGCTTGTTGACCTTGACTGCGTTGAAGTAGTGGACGTTGTTGAACATGCCGCCGCCGAACGCATTACCGGCAACACTGGTATCAGAAGTATCGCAGTAATACAGGATCTGGGCAAAGTCAACAACAGCGTTATCGCCTACTTCATCGGGGGTCTTCCAAACTTCTTTGCCGTCAACGGTCTTTTTATAGATTTCCTTGTTGTCAGGCAAATTCTGGACCATGTAGTTAAATGCAGATGCATAGCCCAGGCAGATGCAGCCATACTCAACGCCCTTAGCGCCGATCTCGCCGCCCAGCAGGGCACCGAAAGCAGTCATCTGGATGGGGTCGTTGTTGCCGCCGCCGGTGATATCGCCCATGGAGCCCATATCGAATTCTGCAACCTGGGAGATCCAGTCATGCAGGATCAGCAGCTTGGTGACATAGTCAGCACTGTCACCCAGCTTGGCAACCTGTGCCAAGCCTGCATCACGGATGCCTTTCAGAGCTTCGCCATAGTTCATGACGTAAGACATAAAGCCCTGCGGCAGGAACTGCAGCATATATGCCATGGTCGTCGGGGGCACATCCTGGTTGGGGTCCAGGTTGCACAGCACTTTGATTGCGCCCATGGTGCCGGTGATGCTGCCATCCTCGCCCTGCTTCTGAACGCCCTTGGAGGTCCAGAACGGGGCAGCCACGCCGAAGTACTCTGCTTCGTCCTGGTTGAACTGCGACAGCTGGAAGTAGTAGTAGTTCATCTGCGCAGTCGAGACATCGTAAGTATTGGTGACCTGGTTGCCCTGGTCGTCCACATACACGGCAGTCTTCTGGCTGTCGTACAGCAGCAGGCTGTTCTTGCCCTTGTTGTCGCCGCTCTGATAGGTGAAGTTCACCTTGCTTGCGTCAACCGGGTTGTTCTGCATATCGTACCAGTTGCCGTCCTTCATTGCGGACACCAGGGTAACGCCGACGCCGCCGGAGGTGGTATCCAGGGTCGGGGTGCCGCCCACGTTGATGTAGACGGAATTGTTATTCTGGTCTACCACAACGCTGACCGGCATGGTCATTACCGGCTGGGTTTTGATTTCTTCGCCGCAGACAGCGCACTTGAAGGTGACGCTGGTGCATTCCCAGTCAATGGTAACGGGAGCGCCGGCAGAAATTTTGCCGGTTTCGCTGTCATAGAACAGCTGGGCGTTGCTGTAGTCAGCGGCCAGCTCGCCCTCGACCTTCTTCATTTCCCAGTTGAAGGTAGCAACAAAGTTGCCATCTGCATCCTTGGACACAACATGGCTCTGGCAGGGCAGGGCGGCAATGTCGTCGGTGCGGGTGGTGGGTTCCTTGTATTCCTTCTTAACCGGGCTCTTGTCAGCGGGCACGCTGGCAGAGTAAACGGTCTTGCCGGCAACGCCGGGCTTTGCCTCGGTGGTATCCTTGGTTACGGTGCCTTCTACCTTCTGGTAGGCATCGTCCTTTTCACAGGTATACACAGCGGTGTAAGCCCAGCCGTCATCGGTCTTGGTCCAGTAACCATCGGGGGTTTCCTTCCAGGTATGGGTATGGCCATCCTCCGGGTTGGTGTCATTCCAGTACCATTTCGGCTCGCCATAGGTATGGCCGTCTGCAGCGGCGCTGGCCGCAAAGGTATCGGAGTTTTCAGCAACGTAAGCCTGTGCGTAGCTGTCAGCCTGCTGCGCAATCACTTCATCATCGCTGTTGGTCATGGACTCCATCGCAGAGGTCATGCCGGAGCTGCCGGTAAAGGTAACGGCGGTCACAACGCCTGCGGCGTTCGTCTCATAGCCCAGGTCGGTAACGGCGCTGGACAGATGATACGTTTTGATGGTGGCAGCCATCACCGATGCCATCTCGTCCTTGTTCAGGCCATAGGCTTCGGTGTTGATCTTGCCGGCTGCGGCGTTGGCGTACATGGCATCGGCCAGTGCATTTTCCAACGCTGCAAGGCTCATGCCCGCCTTGCTCTGTGCAGTCGCTTCCAGCTTGGCATCGTCCTGCTCCAGTTCATGCACTTCGCCCTGGGCAGCCAGCGTTTGGGCTGTCTGCTTGATCAGGTCTGCGGTGCTGGTGAACTTGGGCAGGGACTGCACAGCGCTGGCCGCGCTTGCTGCGCTAGCTGCAACAGACTGCGCTACCGAAGAATCAATCTTGGTAGTTTCGGCTGCTGCGGGAAGCGCCACGCTCTGGGCAACCATGGCTGCTGCCAGCACGGATGCACCAAAACGCTGAAGGTTTTTCTTCATAGTTTTATCCTCCCTTAAGTGTTACTACTTTCCCCTTTTGTGTGAAAAGTGGTACGGCAGATGTGCGGCACTTTGCAGGTGTTGATTGCAAAACGCCTGGTTGTGCTCCCTCGGTCTGGCGATCCCTTGCCGGGCTGCGGCCTGCTTTTGGGGCTTTTGGCCCCGGCACAGCGGCTGACAAAACGTTGTACCGGCTGCATGCCTTGATCCTGCAAATGATAACCATTCCGACACATCTAGGTATATACATTATATCACAGTTGCCAGAATTTGCATAGTTAATTAGAGCGGTTTCTATGTAAATTTTTGTCCTTGAATCAACTGAAACCTGTTTTTCGCACATTATTTGCGTTGCGGTGCGGTGACCCTTTGGCGGTATTTATTAACATTTTTGAATGGTTTATTCCTGTTTTTATCAAATGATTAAACATTTACCCTGATAATGTTCTTTGCAATCTCTTAATACAATCACCCGGTATTGTAATCGCGCATTTTTTGTCATTTCGGTTTGGCTTGTTGTTGAGAGATTTGGCAGAGATTGGAGGAAACTTGAAGGGAAAATTGGAGGTTGAGAATTGCCCATTATAAATTGTACTGTAGAGAGCGTTCCTGACCGTTCCGAAAACTTAGGGATAGATCAACCCTTGCCCCTTAACCGCGACCTGAAATACACCTTCCCAAGGTAGGGCGGTGTGAGTGCCCCCTTCTGCTCCACTTTTTCAAAGTTCCGAATGGTGTCCTCTCCCCTATCTACAATTCCTGATGTTTTCATGATGCCTTCCTTGGTCTTCCACACCCGGCCTTTGCCCCCTCCCCGTCCCATAAGTCGTACACAACAAAAAGGCCCCTGCCTTAACAGCAGGAGCCTTGAAAGCTATATCACAAGCCGAAAATTACTTCTCGATCTTGGAAACAACGCCGGAACCAACAGTGTGGCCGCCTTCGCGGATAGCGAAACGCATGCCTTCTTCCATGGCAACCGGAGTGATCAGCTCAACGTGCATATCAACGTTGTCGCCGGGCATGCACATCTCAGTGCCTTCGGGCAGGGTGATGATGCCGGTAACGTCGGTGGTACGGAAGTAGAACTGAGGACGATAGTTGTTGAAGAACGGGGTATGACGGCCGCCTTCTTCCTTCTTCAGGACGTAAACATGGCCATCGAAAGTGGTGTGGGGATGAACAGAGCCGGGAACAGCCAGAACCTGGCCACGCTCGATCTGGTCACGGTCAATACCACGCAGCAGAGCGCCGATGTTGTCGCCAGCCTGAGCGAACTCGAGGCTCTTGCGGAACATTTCCAGACCAGTGATGGTGGTGGTCAGCTTCTCTTCCTTCAGACCAACGATTTCCATCTGATCGCCGACATGAGCAGTACCACGCTCAACACGACCGGTAGCAACGGTGCCACGGCCGGAGATGGTCATAACGTCCTCAACGGGCATCAGGAACGGCTTATCAGCAGCACGGTCCGGGGTCGGGATGTAGCTGTCAACAGCGTCCATCAGCTCCCAAATGCACTTGTATTCCGGAGCATCGGGATCCTTGGAAGTGCTCTCCAGAGCCTTCAGAGCGGAACCACGGATGATCGGGGTGTTGTCGCCGTCGAAATCCTGGCTGTCCAGCAGTTCGCGAACTTCCATTTCGACCAGGTCGAGCAGCTCTTCGTCGTCAACCATATCGCACTTGTTCAGGAACACAACGATCTTGGGCACGCCAACCTGACGAGCCAGCAGGATGTGCTCACGGGTCTGCGGCATCGGGCCATCGGTTGCAGCAACAACCAGGATAGCGCCGTCCATCTGAGCAGCACCGGTGATCATGTTCTTGATGTAGTCAGCATGGCCCGGGCAGTCAACGTGGGCGTAGTGACGCTTCTCGGTGTGGTACTCAACGTGAGCGGTGTTGATCGTGATACCACGAGCCTTCTCTTCAGGAGCCTTATCGATGCTGGAGTAATCCATGAAATCGGCGTCGCCCTTCAGAGCCAGAACCTTGGTGATAGCGGCAGTCAGAGTGGTCTTGCCGTGGTCAACGTGACCGATGGTACCGATGTTGACATGCTCCAAAGAGCGGTCAAATTTTTCCTTTTCAGCCATTGGAAGTATCCTCCTTTAATTCAAACAGATAAAATAGCCTGTTGTAAGGCTATCATACTAGATTTTTCAAGAAAAATCAAGTATTTTGCGCGAATTTGTGCAGAATCAGCCCTTATTGCGCTCGGTCATGATCTTATCTGCAACACTCTTGGGAACCTGCTGGTAATCAGCCGGCTCCATGGAGTACTGGCCACGGCCCTGGGTCTTGGAACGCAGGTCAGTAGCGTAACCGAACATCTCGGACAGAGGAACCATAGCGGTGACACGGGCAGTGCCATCGGTGGATTCCTGGTTCTGGATCGCGCCGCGGCGGCTGTTCAAGTCGCCAATGACGTTGCCCATATACTCGTCAGGAACAACAACGTCAACCTTCATGATGGGCTCCATAATGACGGGATCAGCCTTCTTCATAGCATCCTTGAATGCCATGGAGCCGGCGATGGAGAACGCCATTTCAGAGGAGTCAACTTCATGATAGGAGCCGTCCCACAGAGTGACCTTGACATCCACGACGGGATAGCCAGCCAGAATGCCGGACTTCATCGCGCCCTGGATACCGTTGTCAACAGCGGGGATGTATTCCTTCGGGATAGCGCCGCCAACAATACCGTTGACAAACTCATAACCCTTACCCGGGTTGGGCTCAATCTTGATCTTAACGTGACCATACTGGCCCTTACCACCGGACTGACGTGCGTACTTGGTTTCCTGGTTAGCATCCTTGCGGATGGTTTCACGGTAGGCAACCTGAGGTGCGCCAACGTTAGCTTCGACCTTAAACTCGCGGAGCAGACGGTCCACGATGATTTCCAGGTGGAGCTCGCCCATGCCGGCGATGATGGTCTGACCGGTTTCTTCATCGGTCCAGGTACGGAAAGTCGGGTCCTCTTCAGCCAGCTTAGACAGGGCAATACCCATCTTCTCGCTGCCAGCCTTGGTCTTGGGCTCGATGGCAACGCGGATAACCGGCTCGGGGAAGTTCATGGACTCGAGGATGATGGGATGCTTCTCATCGCACAGGGTATCACCAGTGGTGGTGTTCTTCAGACCAACAGCAGCGGCGATATCGCCAGCGTAGCAGATGTCGATATCCTTACGGTTGTTTGCATGCATCTGCAGGATACGGCCGATACGCTCGTCCTGATCCTTAACAGAGTTGTAAACAGTGGTGCCAGCCTCAACGGTACCAGAGTACACGCGGAAGAAGCACAGCTTACCGACATACGGGTCAGTCATAATCTTGAATGCCAGTGCAGAGAACGGCTGATCATCGGAAGAAGTGCGATCTTCTTCCTCGCCAGTCTCCGGGTTGGTGCCCTTGATGGCCGCAACGTCGGTCGGAGCAGGCATATAATCAACGATTGCATCCAACAGTTTCTGAACGCCACGGTTCTTGTAAGAAGAGCCGCAGACAACAGGAACGATCTCGTTGGAAATAGTAGCCTTACGCAGAGCAGCCTTGATTTCTCCCTTGGTCAGCTCTTCGCCGTCCAGGTACTTCATCATCAGCTCTTCGTCGGTCTCAGCAACAGCTTCGATCAGCTTGTCATGATATTCCTGAGCCTGTTCTTTCAGGTCTTCAGGAATTTCCTCAACGCGCACATCATTGCCCATATCATCATAGTAGATATCGGCTTTCATGTCGATCAGATCGATGATGCCGCGGAAAGTGTCTTCCTGGCCGACAGGCAGCTGGATAGGCACACCGTTGGCATGCAGACGATCATGCATCATCTGTACGCAGCGGAAGAAGTCAGCACCCATGGTATCCATCTTGTTGACGTAAACCATGCGGGGAACCTTGTACTCGTCAGCCTGGCGCCAAACGGTTTCAGACTGAGGCTCAACGCCACCCTTTGCGGCCAGAACGGTAACAGAACCGTCCAGAACACGCAGAGAACGCTGAACTTCAACAGTAAAGTCAACGTGGCCCGGGGTGTCGATGATGTTGATACGATGACGGTTCTTTTTGAACAGAGCCGGATCGTGCTGGGTCTCGGTGTGGCTCCAGTAGCAGGTGGTTGCAGCGGAAGTGATGGTGATACCACGTTCCTGTTCCTGCTCCATCCAGTCCATCGTGGCAGCGCCGTCATGAACTTCGCCGATCTTATGGTTAATACCGGTGTAGTACAGAATGCGCTCGGTGGTGGTGGTCTTGCCTGCGTCGATGTGGGCCATGATACCGATATTTCGGGTCATTTGCAGGGATACGTCTCTCGGCGTTGCCATGGCTTAAACCTCCTCAGTAAGCAGATCAATAACGGTAATGCGCGAAAGCCTTGTTGGCTTCTGCCATCTTGTGGGTATCTTCGCGCTTCTTGACAGCGCCGCCAACGTTGTTGGTAGCGTCGATGATCTCGGCGGCCAGGCGAGCGGACATGGTCTTTTCACCACGGCTGCGGCTGTACAGAGTCAGCCAGCGCAGGCCGAGGGTCTCGCGGCGGGCGGGGCTGACCTCCAGGGGAACCTGGTAGGTGGAGCCGCCGACACGGCGGGCCTTAACTTCGAGGCTGGGCATGATGTTTTCCATGGCCTTCTCGAACATTTCGAGAGGATCGTTGCCGGTCTTCTCTTTGACAGTCTCAAAAGCTTCGTAAACGATCTTCTGAGCGACGCCCTTCTTGCCATCCAGCATGATGCTGTTGACCAGACGGGTGACGAGCTTGGAATTGTAAATAGGATCAGCCAGAACTTCGCGCTTTGCGATTTTACCTCTTCTGGGCATCTTTCTTCCCTCCTTCACATTAATGATATCATCGGTACTCGAAAGTTAAAGAAAACTCCCGTTATGCCACAAAAGGGTCAGCTGACCATTTTATGGCGAAAAGATGTTTCCTTACTTCTTGGCACCGGCCTTGGGACGCTTTGCGCCGTATTTGCTGCGAGCCTGGTTACGGTTTGCAACACCCTGAGTATCCAGAGTACCACGGATGATGTGGTAACGGACACCGGGCAGGTCCTTAACACGACCGCCACGGATCAGGACAACGCTGTGCTCCTGCAGGTTATGGCCGATACCAGGAATGTAGGAGGTGACCTCGATACCATTCGTCAGGCGGACACGGGCAACTTTACGCAGAGCAGAGTTGGGCTTTTTGGGGGTCATGGTACGAACAGCGGTGCAAACACCACGCTTCTGGGGGCTGTTCATGGTGGTGTACTGCTTCTTCTGGGAGTTGTAGCTCTTCTGAAGGGCAGGAGCAGTGCTCTTGGTTACCAGGACCTCACGGCCTTTGCGTACGAGCTGGTTAAAAGTAGGCATTTCTTTTCTCCTTTCTTGATTATTCCGCGCAGTTTTTTGCGGGGGTTGTGCTTCCATTTTGGCCGCACTTGACCCCTTAACTCACGCATTTATTATAATAGCGGATAAACCACGCTCTGTCAAGAGTATTCACAAAAAATATTTCAAATAATCGTGCAAGATGCTGATTTTCTGCACTGGGGGTTCTAATTGTGCGCTTAAGGTGTATCTGAAAACAAAGAATCAGATACACCCTCGGACTTTCCCCTGCTTATTTTGCAGCTTCCAGCTGTGCCACGCAGGCTTCGGCTTCGTCCAGAATGCGGCCGAACTTATCCAGGGCAGCATCCACCGGGGCGGGGGTGGTCAAGTCCACACCGGCATGGCGCAGCTCATCCAGCGGGTAAGCGCTGCCGCCCATGTGCAGGAACTCCAGGTACTTCTTAACAGCCGGTTCGCCGTTCTTCAGGATGCCCTCGGACAATGCCACGGCAGTGGAATAGCCGGTTGCATACTTATAAACATAGAACGGGCGGTAGAAGTGCGGGATGCGTGCCCACTCGTACTGTACTTCGTCATCCACAACCAGCTCCGGTCCAAAGTAGTCCACAATGAGCTTCTTGTACAGATTGTTCAGGGCGGCGGGGTTCAGGGCTTCGCCGCGCTCGGCCATGGCGTGGGCATCGCGCTCAAACTCGGCAAACATCGTCTGGCGGTAGACGGTTCCCTTGAAATTTTCGAGGTACTGATTCAGCAGGGCCAGGCGGGTTGCGGGATCCTGGTTCTTTTCTGCCAGCAGGTGCTCAATGAGCAGGTTCTCGTTGACGGTGGAAGCGACCTCTGCGACAAACAGGGTATAGTCGGCATACTGGGCAGGCTGGGTATGGCGGCTGAACCAGCTGTGCATGCTGTGGCCCATCTCATGCGCAATGGTGGAAACGCTGTCCAGCGTACCGGTAAAGTTGCACATGATATAGGGGTTGGAATCATAGCTGCCGCCGGAGTAAGCGCCGCCGCTCTTGCCCTTGTTGGGGAACACATCGATCCAGCGCTCGGCAAAGCCCTTGCGAACGATGGTGCCGTACTCTTCGCCCAGCGGTGCAACGGCATCCAGAACCATCTGCTTGGCCTGGTCATAGGTGTAATGGGCGCTGACGCCCTTGGTCAGCGGGGCGTACACATCATAGTAGTGCAGCTCGTCCACACCCAGGATGCGCTTGCGCAGAGCAACATAGCGGTACATATCCGGCAGGTGCTTGCGCACAGTAGCCACCAGGTTATCATAGACCTGGCCGGGCACGTTCTCCCCTGCCATGGACATGGCGCGGGAAGATTCATAATGACGGACGGAGGCTTCGGCGGTAGCGGTCTTGACAGCGCCGGAGTAAGAGGCAGCCAGCGTGTTGATGTGCTGGCGGAAGCTCTTGTAGTAGCTTTCAAAGGCATTCTTGCGCAGCACGCGGTCATTGGAGGTTTGCAGCAGGATGTAGTTGGAAGCGGTCAGCTCCACATCGTTGCCCTCGCCATCCTTGACGGAATCGAACACCATGTCGGCGTCTGCCAGGTTATCGGCAACATTTTTCGGGGTGCCGAATGCCTCACCGAAAGCAGCCAGCAGCTTTTCTTCCGGGGCGGTCAGGGTGTGAGGCTTTGCACGCAGCAGGTCTTCCAGAGCAAAACGATAGGGGGCAACCTGCTCGTCAGCCATGATGGCATCCAGGGTTTCCTGCGGCAGTGCCAGGATTTCCGGCTGAGCATAGGCGATGGTACCGACTGCCTTTACATATTTGGCGGTAGCGCGGGCATCCATGCTCTGGGCGTCATCAGCACGGGTATCCTCGCTCAGACGCAGGCTGGTGTAGACAGCCAGGTTTTCCAGTTCACGGAACACGCCGATTTCTGCATCATAAAATTCACGAATGCTGGCAGCGTTGTTCAGCTTGCCCTCCCAGGCAGCCAAAGCTTCAATTTTGGGGTCAATGGCGGCAAAAGCCTTTTCCCATTCCGCATCGCTGGCGTACATTTTGGTCAGGTCCCACTGGTACTGCGGGTCCATCTCTTTGCGTTCTTTCAATGCTTCCGACATGGCGGATTCTCCTTTTCTATATGGTGTCTTTCTGAGCCTGTCAGGGAAGCGTTCTCCCCTGCCCTCCATGCAGGCACCATTCATCCTGCACAGACAAACCCAGTATAAAAGTATTATACACCAAATGTTAGAAAAAACAAATCCGTTTTTATT
>UMBK01048047.1_pt1 | contig 21340 bp, 24 predicted proteins | sample 1963941 | NCBI WGS metagenome assembly UMBK01 (sample SAMEA4835939, study PRJEB28245) | human gut metagenome | biome: gut microbiome; material: fecal sample | place: Denmark | collected 2008 | reverse complement strand
TAAATAATTATGAATATAGAACAGATATAATTGATGAAAAGTTATTTACCTATAAAACAAATAATGTTGCAAGAATAATACCTATATTATCCATTAAAGATGAATTATTATATTATTTTGTATGTAAAATGTTAGAAGATGATATAGCAATTAATAGAACAGAAAATACATATGGAGGTTGGAGAATTGGCAATAAAATAAAAATAGAAGAAGATGCAGAAATAGAATATGTATATAAAAGTTATAATCCGACTTTATGGAATAAGAATTGGAAAGAATTTCAAAATATACTATATCGTCAAATTCAAATGTTAGATGAAGATGATATAATATTAAAGTTAGATATTGCAAATTTTTATGATAATATAAATTTAAGTTTGTTGGAAAAGAAATTATTAATATCAGTTCCAAGTGAGAAAATGGAATTTATTAATATGCTAATGTATTTTTTGAGAAACTGGAATCTAAAAAATGATAAATATCATTTGAAATCAGTTGGAATTCCTCAAAATGAATTTGGAGACCAATCAAGGTTATTAGCAAATTTTTATTTACAAAATTATGATAAAACAGTAAAACAAATTTGCGACATTTCGAATGCGATATATATTAGATATGCAGATGACCAAATAATAATTGTAAAAGACATTAAAAAATTAAATAATATTATGTATGTAATCTCAAGAGAATTAAACTGTTTAGGGCTTAATCTGAATGCAAGCAAAGTAAAAAAATATAATAAAGAAACAATACAGATTTTATATGGTATACCCATTTTTAAATTAATTGATGATAAAAAATATGATGAGGCTGTTGATAAATTTTTTGATTTTTATAATAGAAAAGATGTTGATTTTAATTATACGAGTTCTTTAAAAAGATTCTTGAACATTGGATTTGACAAATTTAATATGTCAAATAGAAATAAATTAAAATCAATAATTACAGAATATCAATTTGTAAGGGAAAGTAATGAATATTACATGAAAAAAATATATAATAATTTGTTAGAAGAAGAAAAAAATGATTTTATTGATTTAATATATAAAATTTCAGAAGAAACAACCTATAACTCTTTTCATTATAATGCAATAAATTTTTTACAAAAAATAGATGTTAAAGACAATATAGACAAAATAATTTCAAGAATACATGAAATAAAAACAATATAAATACATTTATAAATCAAGTGATAATATTAGCAAATAGAGAGGTAGAAATGAATTTAAATAGAATATTTACAGAACAAAACTTGCATAATATATCAGCTATTATTGCTGATACTAGTAGAGGATTAACTAAGAGTGAATTAGAGAGACATTTAAGAGAAAGTAAAATAACGCTGGTCAGTGATGGTTCTTTTAATAATGGCTTATATTATAAAATTGGTCTTAATAAGAGAGATTGGCTATATAACTGTTTGGCTAATGAAATAAATTCTACTCATAATTTCAACAAAGTTATAGAGTTTATTGAAATTGTAATGAATCCAGTCAATTACACCAAATTAGAGAAAAGAAATCAATATGAATTTATATTAGAAGAATTAAATAAAATATTATTGTTATTAGGATGTCAAATTAATTCATCAGGTAAATTTATTGAAATCGTTAAAGCTAATAGTTTAGATGAAGTTGATAGAAGAGTAAATTCATTGAAGAAAAAGATGTATGATAGAAATATACATAGTGAAGTTGTTAAATATTGCATAAAAGATTATTTAAGAGAAGATTATTATGATGCAGTTTTTGAAGCTACAAAAGGAATAGCAGAAAGAGTAAGAGAAATTTCAGGATTAAAGTCTGATGGAAATGAATTATTTCAAACTGCATTTGCTACTAAAGATCCATATTTAGTTTTAAATATGTTAGTTACAGATTCTGAAAAAAATGAATATAATGGATTAAAAGAATTATTAATTTCATTGTTTCATTTAGTCAGAAATCCAATGGCACATACTTCAAAAATAAACTGGAAACAAAATGAAAATGAAGCATTAGATATATTAACAATAATTTCATTTGCGCATAAGTATCTAGATAAATGCTATAAAAACCCTAGTAAGAATACCTGAAGCTTTATAATTTGCTTCAGGTATTCTATTATAAAGTTTAATTTATGGTTAAGTATTAATACATCCAATAATTATTTTAACCCCATCCACAAACCCATTCCTATAATACTTCTCATTCCAATAACCAAGATAATCCAAAAAATTATCATCAAGAATATTAAGTTGTTTTCTAACAAAATCCCTATTCTGTTTAGGAATAGAATTCAAAATTTTATCAGAGATCTCATCAAAATAAACCCAATGTTCCTTATCTTCATCACAAGTTAAAGAAGAAATTTCGTCTTCTCTATATAATAACCACTCTTTCAAAATATCATCATTTACCTCTCTAAAATTAACCATATTCAAAACCTCCTATACATATATAATCTCATTCAAAACAATTTCTTCAGCCATATTTTTAAAATTATTCATAGCCTGAACCCACTCCATTTGATGATGTTCCTTCAACAATTCATTAACATTTTCATCTTCTGCAAAGCTCTTTATAAGTAAATTAACCTTATTACTAGCAACATTATCTATAGCTAGCAAATGTTGCTTCAAAGTACCACTGATAAGTAATTCAGTATAAAAAGGTATATCAAAATTCTTTAAATAATTTAATCTTAATCTTCCATATTTTCCAATATGCCCATTAGGCTGTTTAAGCAAACACAAATCAGGAATAAAATAATCTCCTTCTCTATGATAAGTAATCTTATTATTCATATCAAAACCTCCAAAATAAAATTTAGGTTTCCCATTCTAAATTGGCGATAAAAAACACAAATTAAATTTGCAATAAAAACTATAAACTAATTTTGCAATAAAAATCACAAAACATATCTAAAATCTATCAAAAATAATTGGGGAAAAGTTGGGGAAAAAATCCTCCAAAAAGTTCAAAAAATGCACAAATGTTCTAAAAATCATTTCCCCAATTTTTATTGAAATATCAGCTAAAACCCTTGATTTCACTAAATTACATAAACGTTTCAAGCACATCTCATAACCCGAAGGCCTTATTTTATTAATAAAGAGTTATATAGTATAGAAAATAACTAAAAATAAACTAAGCAAACTCAAGAAATAGATTAATTTTAAATTATACATCTAAATGATATAAAGTAATAAAAATTAAAAGAGTAATAAAATTGCTGTTGTCTTATAAACAAATATGCTATAATTCAACTATTAATTACAACTAATAAGCTGTTACATTACTAACGCGTGGAAAACTTACAACCCCTTGAATAAATAATCCGATCATTAGATATATAACTAAAGGAGTCTACAACATGAACAATCTAGAAATAAAACTAAAAAAACTATTTAAAGAATGGAAAAAAGAACATATAGAAGACAATAATTACAAAAATAATACACCAAGTTATCAAGAAACATTTGTGCCAAAAAGTAATTTTATAAAAGATGGATTCTGTGTATTTAAAGCAAAAGAAAATACAATATTATATATTTCTAAAGAAAGTCATGAGTACGATACAAAAAAAGAAAAAATAAATAAAAAACTAGAACCAAAAGATAATACAACTAAATGGCTAAAAGAAAATTTTATAGAGAATAAAAACCACATATTTCCAAGAAGAATAAAAGAGATGCAAAAAATATTGAATGAAGATATAACAAATATTTCGTTTATGAATATTAATAAACGACGGAGGATTTGAAAAGACAAATGCAACAATATTGAAGAATTATGCAATTGATTATAACAAAAAAATACTTTCTGAAATTGAAATAATAAATCCAAAGTTAATAGTGTGTTGTGGAAAAGGATTAAAAGAAATAATTGAAACTGTATATAAATTAAACGAGAAACAAATGAATAGACAAATTATTGAAATTTACCATCCATCATATCACTTTATAAAAGAAAATAACTATTATAAATTATTTATTGAACAAGCAAAAAATATTAATTGGACCTGTAATGCTAATGAAGTGAATCGCATTATAAATGAAAGCTAATTTGACATATGATAAAAAACTTAATTTACAAGAATATAGAAAACAAATAACAAAATAAAAGCGAAAGTATCAATGTAGAAATAAATGAAACAATGATACTTTCTAGAAATAAAACTTTTATCAGCAAAAGAGGAGCAAAAATTAAATAGATTCCTTTGCTTTATATAATTTTAGCATAATTAAAATGAAAATGTTGTAGAAAATTGTCGATAAGATGAAAAAATATAAAAAATGACAAAAATATGTAGGAACGCGAAAAAATATGAAAAGACGACAAAAAGCATGGAAACTTACAAAAATATAAAATATACCAAAATGCGAAAGAATATGTGAAAATATAAGAAAACAAAAGAATATGAGAAAACTGCAAAAATTTAAAAGAAAGATAAAATTACAAATGAATATAAAGAAATTGTGAAATAACAAACAAAAAATAAAAAAATATAATTATTTTGTAGAAAATAGTCAAATGATATGTTATATTAAATGTATTAGGATTGGTGAAAGAATGAACAAAAAAAGCATAAGGCTAATATTAATAGAAATTGTAATATTAATAATAGCAATTTTAGGAGTAAATAGTAATCTAATTAATTACGCACCAGAATGCACATTTTATAAAATAACAAATTTACAATGCCCATCTTGTGGAGGAACAAGATGTGTAGAAAGCATTTTGAAGGGACAATTTAAAGAAGCTTTTTTGTTTCATCCAATATTTTTTATAACTATTGTTTATCTATTATTATGCAACATAGTATATTTAATTAACTTAAATAAGAAAGATAAAATTATGACATGGATATATCCAAAGTACTGGTATGTAATAATCTTCGCCATAGTCCTTGTTGTATACACAATATTGCGCAACTTAATATAATATGTAATACAAATTTAAATAAAACCAAAGTTACTTTAAGTGCACAATATAAAGAAAATAAGAGGAGGTATATTATGGAAAATAATACAAACAATTTAAATGAAAATCAAAATGTAAACAATGTAGAAACAAATGCAGTAGAAAACAAAAAGAAAAATTTTAGTATAGCAGCGCTAGTACTTGGAATTGTAGCACTAGTACTTTCTTGTATATGGTATATATCAATACCTTGTGCAATTTTAGCTATAATATTTGGAATACTAGGATTAAAATCAAGCAAAAGAGGAATGTCTATAGCAGGTATTACAACAGGTGCAATAGGTATGGTACTTTCTATAGTACTAATTGTGTCAGTTTTTATGTTCGGTTTTGCTATTTTAAAGAATGCAACAGATGAATTAACAAATAATGATTATAATTATTACTTAGATGATAGTAATTTCTAAATAAAAAGCTGTCTATATAACAGCCATTTAAAAATTGTTTTATGTAGATAAAATAAATAATAATTTAAATAGGGACTAAAATGAAGGAGAATTTGTATGGACGAAAATAATATTAATAACAATAATACAGATAATAATGTAACAAATAATGATACTACATTAAATGACAATGTAGTAAATAACGAAAGTACAGCGAATACTAACATAACTAGTAATACTAATATACAAAATAATGAGCCTAATAATGGTGAAGAAATTCAAAAAGAAGTTATCGCTCAAGAAATAGTAAAAAAAGAAACAGTAAATGTAGCACAAAATAATCAACCAATAAATAATGCTAAACAAACTACAAATAATATGGAAAATGATAAGAAACAAGTAAATGATAAAAAAGGTTTTAGTATAGCAGCTTTAGTACTTGGAATTGTAGCCATAGTTCTTTCATGCATATGGTACATATCAATACCATGCGCAATTTTAGCAATAGTATTTGGAATATTAGGAATAAAATCAAGCAAAAAAGGAATGTCTATAGCAGGTATAACAACAGGAGCTATAGGAATGTTTATCTGCATAGCAATACTAATAGTATTAATGATATTTGGTTTTGCAATGGGAATAACAGATAGTATAACAGAGATAATAGAAGACGAAGATTATTATGATTCTTCATATTATTTTGACTACAAAGATTTTTAATTGCTAAAGAATTACTTGAAAATGATTTTGCAGTTCTAGAATAATATTTTACTTAGCATAATATAGTTTTTTAGTGAAACATAAAAATAAAATATAAAATTAAATCCACTTAGCATATCAACTTATGGTAAGTGGATTTTTTACGTAATTTTTGCACTATCGACTCCACTACTTTTGATATTAAACACACCATTCTTATATAAAATTTGAAATCTAAAGCAAAATTAGTATTAATTTTAAAATGCACAACTCTACTTTTATTATATAAAAATATTGTATAATTTTGTAAGCTTTGATATAATGAAACCGTATATTTTTTGATAAAATATATTTGTACAAAATTAATAAAACATACTAAATAAGCATAATATTTTATATGATGCAAAACAAATTAAAACCACAATAAAAAAACAACTATTTAGTTCTATATAATAACAAACTTATATTCGTAATAATATTATATAAGATATATATTAAAATAAAATTTCGTACCAAAAGTACAAGAACGGAGGATATATGGGCGAAAAAAATTGTATGGAAGAAAAATTATCAGAAGAAATGAAAGAATTATTACAAAAATATTCACAAGAAAAATCAAATTTAATTCAAATTTTAAATGAAGTTCAAGAAAAATATGGTTATATTCCAAAACAATCACAAATTGAAATATCTAATTATTTAAACATTCCAATGGCAGAAATTTATGGTGTCATAACATTTTATTCTCGTTTTACGTTAAAACCCAAAGGCAAATATAATATATCTGTATGTCTAGGTACAGCTTGTTTTGTTAAAGGCTCACAAGCTTTATTAGATAGGTTAAAAGAAAGACTACAAATACAAGAAGGAGAGACTACATCAGATGGCAAATTTTCTATTGATGCAACAAGATGTGTTGGGGCATGTGGGTTAGCACCAGTATTTACTATAAATAATGAAGTATATGGCAAAGCGACTGTTAAAAAATTGGATGAAGTATTAGATGAATATATGAAAAAAGTAGATTAAACATAATTTATCGAAAGGAGAAAATATGAAAACTTTAGAAGAGATTCATGAAATAAGAAATAAAAAAAGACAAGAATTGGATTTAAGAGTTAATATAGAAGCAAGTACAAAAGAAAAACATATATTAGTATGTAGGGGAACAGGATGTACTTCTTCAAAGTCACCAAAAATTATAGAGAATTTTAAAAGAATAATAAAAGAAAAAGGTATCCAAAATGTTAAAGTTATTCAAACGGGATGCTTTGGGTTATGCGCCAAAGGACCGATTGTAATAATACGACCAGAGGATACCTTTTATGCTATGGTAAACCCTGAAGATTGTGAGGAAATTATAGAAAAACACATAGAAAATGGCAAAATTGTAGAAAGACTATTATGTAAAGATATAGATAAAACAATAGTTAATAGATTAGATGAGCTTAATTTTTATAAAAAGCAAAAACGTATTGCTTTAAAAAATTGTGGAATTATTAATCCAGAGGAAATAGACGAATATATAGCGTTTGATGGGTATAAAGCTTTAGAAAAAGTTTTAAAAGAAATGTCACCAGATGATGTAATAAACGAGATTAGTGAATCTGGTTTAAGAGGACGTGGAGGAGCAGGTTTTCCAACAGGAAGGAAATGGTTATTTACTAAGCAAGCTGAGGGAAATCAAAAATATGTTGTATGTAATGCAGATGAAGGTGACCCAGGTGCTTTTATGGACAGAAGTATTTTAGAGGGAGATCCACATAGCATTTTGGAAGCTATGGAGATTGCAGGATACAGTATAGGCGCTAATAAGGGTTATATTTATGTAAGAGCAGAATATCCAATAGCTGTAGAAAGACTTAAAGTTGCGATAAAACAAGCAGAAGATTATGGTTTTCTTGGCGAAAATATTTTTGGCACAAATTTCTCTTTTAGTATAGAAATAAGATTAGGTGCAGGTGCATTTGTTTGTGGCGAGGAAACAGCACTTTTGGAATCTATAGAAGGAAGAAGGGGGCAACCACGTGTAAAACCACCGTATCCAGCAAATGCAGGTTTATGGGGGAAGCCAACATTAATTAATAATGTAGAGACTTTTGCAAATGTTACTAGAATTATTTTAAATGGTTCTAAATGGTATGCAAGTATAGGAACAGAGAAATCTAAAGGAACTAAAGTCTTTGCTTTAGGTGGAAATGTAAATAATATTGGACTAGTAGAAGTGCCTATGGGAACTACATTAAGGGAAATTGTATTTGATATAGGTGGAGGAATACCAAATGGTAGAGAATTTAAAGCAGCTCAAACAGGTGGACCTTCTGGTGGATGTATTCCAAAAGAACATTTAGACACTCCAATAGATTATGAATCACTTGCAAGTATTGGTTCTATGATGGGGTCTGGTGGTCTTATTGTTATGGATGATTCTAAATGTATGGTTAATATTGCAAAATTCTACTTAGATTTTACTGTTAGTGAAAGCTGTGGAAAATGTACTCCTTGTAGAATTGGTACAAAAAGAATGCTAGAAATATTGGAAAAAATGTGTGAAGGAAAAGCTGAAGAAGATGATTTATATAAATTAGAAAAATTGGCATTAAATATTCAAAAATCTGCAATATGTGGACTTGGTCAAACAGCTCCAAATCCAGTTTTAAGTACATTAAAATATTTTAGAGATGAATATATAGAACATATTAAATATAAAAAATGTAGAGCAGGTCAATGTAAAGCGTTGGCTAAAATAGAAATAGACGAAACAAAATGCAAAGGCTGTGGTATATGCAAGAGAAATTGCCCAGTGAATGCAATTACAGGAGAGCCAAGAACGCCACATAAAATTGATCCAGATATATGTATAAAGTGTGGTACTTGTATAGATAAATGTCCATTTAAAGCTATTAATAACTAAGAAGGGAGAAATAAAATGGAAGATAATTTTATAACTTTAAAAATAGATGATAAAGAAGTTAAAGCAAAAGAAGGAACTACAATATTGCAAGCTGCAAAACAAGTAGGCATAGACATTCCTACATTATGTTTTTTAAAGGATATTAACGAGGTGGGAGATTGCAGAATGTGCATTGTAGAAGTTGAAGGAAGAAAAGGGTTTGCAACATCTTGCATTCAAAAGGTTGAAGAAGGAATGATTGTACATACGCATTCACCAGCAGTTATGGAAGCAAGAAGAGTTATATTAGACTTAATACTTTCTAACCATCATAGAGATTGCTTAACTTGCAGTCGTAATGGCAATTGTGAATTGCAGGCCTTGGCAGTAAAATTTAATGTTCAACATGTAGAATTTGAAGGTGAAATGACTAGCCATAAAATAGATGATAAATCACCTGCAATAATGAGAGATTTTAATAAATGCATTTTATGTAGAAGATGTGTTGCTGCATGTAAAAATGTACAAGAAATCGGAGCGATAGATTGTATTAATAGAGGATTTGAATCTTGTATTTCTACAGTTGGTGATAATAGTTTAGCAGATGTTAATTGTACATTTTGTGGCCAATGTATAGAAGCATGCCCAACAGGAGCTTTGAAAGAGAAGGAATATATTAAAGATGTATGGAGAAACTTAAAAAATCCAGAAATATATACTGTTGTTCAAACTGCACCAGCTGTTAGAGTTGCATTAGGAGAAGAGTTTGATATGCCTGTTGGAACAAATGTAACAGGAAAAATGGTGTCTGCACTAAAAAGTTTAGGATTTGATAGAGTATTTGATACAAATACAGGTGCAGATTTAACTATTATGGAGGAAGCAAACGAATTTATAGAACGTTTCGAAAAACAAGAAGGTTTACCAATGATTACATCATGTAGCCCTGGTTGGGTAAGATTTGCAGAAAAGAATTATCCCGATTTGTTAGGTCATTTGTCAAGTTGTAAATCGCCACATCAAATGTTTGGTGCAATGGTAAAGTCATATTATGCTAAGAAATATAATGTAGATCCAAGCAAGATATGTATGGTTTCTGTTATGCCATGTATTGCAAAAAAATATGAATGTCAAAGAGAAGAAATGGAAGTAGAAGGAATTAGAGATGTTGATTATGTAATAACAACACGTGAATTAGCTAGAATGATAAAACAAGCAAATATAGAATTTACAGAGCTACAAGAAGATAAATTTGACGAACCAATGGGTGAAGCTACTGGCGCAGGGGCTATTTTTGGAACAACAGGTGGAGTTATGGAAGCAGCTCTAAGAACTGCCGCAGATGTATTAGAAAACAAGGATTTACCTAAGTTTGAATATGAAGCTGTAAGAGGTGGTAAAGGAAGAAAAGAAGCTGTTATAGAGATTGCAGGAAAGAAAGTTAAAGCAGTAGTAGTGAGTGGTTTAAGTAATGCTAAAAAAATAATGAATGAAATAAAAGAAGGAAAGGCAGATTATCAATTTGTGGAAATAATGGCTTGCCCAGGAGGATGCATAATGGGTGGAGGTCAACCTATAAAAAATTCTAAAACTCGAAGTGAGGTAGATGTTAGAAAGCTAAGAGCAGACGCATTGTATTCAATTGATGAAAAAAGCGTTATAAGAAAATCACACGAAAATCCTGTTATAAAGCAAATGTATGAAGAATTTTTACAAAAACCAGGAAGTGAAATTTCTCATAAATATTTACATACACATTATTCTAAGAAGAATTTGTATGAGATATAAGACGGAGAAGCTGAGAAGATTAAATTATATTTTTATAGTTTTCCAACTTATGTTAGGAAATGCTTAGTATAAGGGAATATTAGGAAACAGTGCTATACCACACCAAATATAAATAATAATAATGTATACAATTAAAATCGTATAATATCACCAAACTTACAAATAATAATATAATAATATTGACACATGTAATACGATGTAGTACAATAATAACAGAGAGGAGTGAATACTATGACTATTTCAGTAAGATTAAGTGATAAAGATACAGAATTAATAAAAGCCTATGCCGACATGAACAATATTTCTTTATCTGATTTAGTAAGAAATGCAGTAATAGAGAAGATAGAAGATGAATATGACTTAAAGATTTATTATGAAGCAGTGGAAGAGTACAATAAAAATCCTAAAACCTATACTTTAGACGAAGTAGAAAAGGAGTTGGGAATTAATAATGAGATATAAAGTAGTATTAACAGAAAGAGCAAAAAAGCAATTAAAAAAATTAGACAAACATACATCGTCTTTAATTATACGGTTGGCTAAGGAAAAATATTGAGGGGTGCGAAAATCCAAGAATACATGGAAAAGGTTTAGTAGAAAATAGATCTGGACAATGGAGATATAGAATAGGAGATTATAGAGTAATATGTGAAATAAAAGATGAAGAAATAATAATTTTATTATTAGAAATAGGGCATAGAAGAGATATATATGATTAATGAAGAGCGTCAGAAATGATACTCTTTTAATTTTGTGGAAGAAAAAATGGTATGATAATTTAATATACAAAAAATTCTTAAATAAGAGCAAACTAACAATTATCTTGGTAATTATGCTACTAATATAATGTAAAAAAACATATAAACTGACTACTCATACTAATAGAAAAAAACAAAAATAAAATATATAATATCAAAAACCATAGGAATAGGAAGGAACGAAATAGACCATGGTAATAGATAAAATAAAGAAAATAAACAAAGAAGAAAAAACAGAAAAAAATACCAAAGCAGCAGATATGCTTATAGGAAAATGGGTAAAATGTGACACGTGCAAAGAAATTCTATACAAAGATGATGTACATAAAAATTTTAGTGTATGTCCAAACTGTGGTAAACATTTTAGAATATCTGCAAGAAGGCGAATAAAGCAAATAATAGACGAAGGGACATTTGTGGAAACTCACGAAAAAATGCCACTAACTAATCCAATAGAATTTGATGGATACATTAAGAAAATAGAAGCATTACAAGAAAAAACGAAAATTCAAGAAGCTGTTACAACAGGAATTGGCGAAATACACGGGAATAAAACAGTTATAGCTGTAATGGACGGAAATTTTTTAATGGGTAGTATGGGAAGTGTCGTTGGAGAAAAAATAACACTTGCAATAGAAGATGCAATTAGGGAGAAACTACCATTTATAATTTTTTGCGTATCAGGTGGAGCAAGAATGCAGGAAGGAATGGTTTCATTAATGCAAATGGCAAAGACATCGGCAGCAGTCTCTAAATTAGATGATTATGGTTTGCTAAATATAACAGTCCTAACAGATCCAACAACAGGAGGTGTTACAGCAAGTTTTGCTAGCCTAGGAGATATTATTTTAGCTGAGCCTAATGCTCTAATTGGTTTCGCAGGACCAAGAGTTATAGAACAAACTATAAATCAAAAATTGCCAGAAGGATTTCAACGATCAGAGTTTTTACTAGAACATGGATTTATAGACAAAATTGTAGAAAGAAAGAATATGAAAAGAACATTGGCACAAATTTTAGAATTACACAAAAGTTAGAAAGGAGATGAAAAAATGGCTAAAAAAACAGCTTGGGATATAGTTATGCTTGCCAGAGATTCACAAAGGCCAAAAGCAAAAGATTATATAAAAAACATTGTAGACGATTTCATCGAATTTCATGGTGATAGATGTTTTGGTGATGATAAGTCTATAATTGCAGGAATAGGAAGAATAAATGGAATTGCAGTTACAATTATAGGCCAAGAAAAAGGCAGTTCAACAAAAGAAAAGATGGAAAGAAATTTTGGAATGACTAATCCAGAAGGATACAGAAAAGCGTTAAGACTTATGAAACAAGCAGAAAAATTTCATAGACCAGTAATTACATTTGTAGACACCCCAGGTGCTTATCCAGGACTAGGAGCAGAAGAAAGAGGTCAAGGAGAAGCAATAGCAAGAAATTTAATGGAAATGTCTAGGCTAAAAACACCTATAATTTCTATAGTAATTGGAGAAGGTTCTAGTGGAGGAGCACTAGCAATTTCTCTTGGTGATAAAATAGCAATGTTAGAAAATAGTGTATATTCTGTTCTATCCCCAGAAGGATTTGCAAGTATTTTGTATAAAGATGCAACTAAAAATAAAGAGGCATCAGAAAAGATGAAAATTACAGCAAAAGACTTAAAAAAATTAGGAATAATAGATGATATTATAAAGGAAAAGGATGGTAAAAAAGAAAATCTAGAATTTGTTTCAACAGTGATGAAAGAATATATAACAAAAACATTAAATAAATTAAACAAGTTAGATATAGAAGATTTATTAAATCTGAGATATGAAAAGTATAGAAAAATAGGAAAGATGGAGGAATAAGATATGTTATTAGAAAACAAAAAATTAGTATTAATGGGAGTAAGAAATAAATGGAGTATTGCGTGGGGAGCAGCAAAATCTGCACATGATAATGGAGCGCAATTAATTTGTACATATAACCCAGAAGAAGGTTCAGAAAAATTAGCAAAATTATTGGAAGAATTTCCAGGAACAAAATTATATCCATGTGATGCCGGATCAGATGAAAGTATAAGAGATTGTTTTTCTGCTATTAAAGCAGATTTTGGAAAAATAGATGGAATATTACACAGTATAGCGCATGCTTTTACAGATGATTTAAGAAATGATTTTATAAATACATCAAGAAATGGCTATGCTCACGCATGTGATGTAAGTGCATATTCTTTAGTAAAGATAGTAAATGAAGCTGCTATGCAAGATGTTTTAAATGAGGGAGCAAGTGTTGTTACATATACATATTACGGATCAGAAAAAGCAGTTGTTGGATACAATGTAATGGGTGTTGCAAAAGCTGCTCTTGAAGCAAGTATTCGCTATTTAGCACAAGATTTAGGAAAAAAAGGCATTAGAATTAATGGAATATCTTCAGGTCCAATAAAGACTTTATCTGCAAAAGGAATTAAGGATTTTGGATCAATATTAGATGTAATAGAAGAAAAAGCTCCAATGCATAAAAATGTTACAATAGAACAAGTTGGAGATACAACAACATTTTTATTCAGCAAGATGTCATCAGGAATTACAGGAGAAATTATACATGTTGATAATGGATTTACAACAGTAGGAGTATAATAAAATAATATAAATCCCATTTATTTCTTTTTAACAAGAATAGATGGGATATTATTTTTAAAAAAAATATGTAAATTAATTCTATTAAAATAAAAATAATGATTTTTTTTAAAAATTATGTGATATAATTTAAAAAAATGGAGGAAATTATGAATATAGAAATTACTAAAAATATAGAAGAGGCAAATTGCATAACACATAATGGAACTTTTCACTGTGATGAAATATTTTCAACTATAATGTTTTCTAAATTATTGCAAAAAGTTACAGTATGTAGAACATCTAATCTTGAAAAAGCGACAAAAGAACAGTATATTTACGATGTGGGTGGTGGAGAATTGGATCATCATCAATTTGGAGGAAATGGACAAAGAGATAATGGCGTAAAATATTCTTCTTGTGGGCTAGTGTGGAAAAAGCTTGGAAGAGAGATAATTAAGAAATATGAAGAAAATTACACAGAGGAAATTTGGCAGATGTTAGATAAAAATTTAATACAGTATATTGATGCTGGTGATAATGGGCAAATACCAGATATAAATGTAGATTACAAATTAGTACAGCTAGCTGGTATAATATCTGAATTTAATCCAAATTGGGACGAAGATATAGACCCAGATATTAAATTTGAAGATGCGTTAAAAATAGCTGAAATTATATTTAATAACGCTATTGAAAGTACTATTTCTAAAGTGAAAGCTAAAGAAAAAGTAGATATTGCAATAGAGAATTCCAAAGATGGAATTATGGTGTTAGAAAAATTTTTCCCCTGGAAAGAATTTTTGTTAGAATCGGATAATAGTAAAGCCAAATTAATAAATTTTGTTGTTTTTCCATCAAATAGAGGTGGATACAATATTTATACTGTTCCGGAAAAATTAGGTTCTTTTTCTAGCAGGAAATTATTTCCTAATGAGTGGGCAGGACTTCAAGACGAAGAGTTACAAAGAGTGACAGGTGTAAAAACAGCAAGATTTTGCCATAATAAATGTTTTATATGTGCTGTAGATACTAAAGAAGATGCAATAAAGATTGCACATATAGCTAATGCAAATTAATATTTGATAAGGAAATTAAATGGGAAAATAGCGAAACAAGAAATGTTTTATGAATGGTATTTTACTTTGATGATATCAAAAAGAAATTTTGAATAATAATAAAAAAGTACTTGACAATTTTAGTTTTAATATGCTATTATTAGTAATGTTAAAGCTAATGCGGATGTGGCGAAACTGGCAGACGCGCTGGTCTTAGGAACCAGTGTCAACGACGTGGGGGTTCGAGTCCCTTCATCCGCACCATTTTAATATAGTTTTTATTAAAAACTCACAGAAAATAAGAAAAAGTGAGAATGCTGAAAGTGGCTTATATAGATGATTAGAAAGGTATATATCTAATCATTTATTTTTTTGCCAATTTCTCTGAGTATGCTAAAAAAATATGATTTTGGAATATTGAATATTGATTATGAATAAATGTGAGTAATAGCAGATAATATGAATAGTAACAAATAAAATATAAAAACATCATAAAATTATAAAAGCAACCAAATTGAAATATTAGACGAGTACCCAGTACCACCGGTTGCAAAGACTTTGAGAGAAAATGATTTTTCATTACAGAAAAAATATATTGTTTAGTTGTAGCAGGAATAATATCTTTCTTTGTAAACTATATTCCATTTTATTAGATATAATATCTTCAAACGAATTATAAGATATAGAAAAAATACAAAAGGACAAGAAACAGTTTATATCTTTAAATTAAAAGAAAATACTTTTAATCGAATTACAGAAATAGCCAAAGGAACTTTATAATTTAAAGTTTTATTCCTTGATTTAATAAGCAAAAATTACATATTATATAAAATTCTCTTTTTTGTTAATTAACTTGTCCTTCTTTAAAACATTTTCTTAATATTATGATATGGACTTGCTAAGTATAAGGTTATAGCAAGTAAGTTAAGTACGAAAAAAATATGCCAAAATAGTACAAAAAGCAAATTTATGGTATAATATAGATGAAAATAAAAATATAATGGAGAATTAAAAATGATTTATATTACAGGAGATTGCCATTCGGATTTTAGCAAATTCTCGACCGATAAATTTCCTATTCAAAAAGAACTAACAAAGAATGATTACATAATAATTTGTGGAGATTTTGGAGGAGTATGGAATTACTTAGAAGAAAGTAATTACGAGAAATATTGGCTCGATTGGTTAGAAAAAAAGAATTTTACTACTTTATTTGTAGATGGAAATCACGAAAATTTTTCAAGACTATATAATTATCCAGTAGAGGAATGGCACGGTGGCAAAGTTCATCGAATTAGAGATACAGTTATTCATTTAATGCGTGGAGAAATATTTAACATTGAAAACAAGAAATTCTTTACTTTTGGAGGAGCAAGTTCACACGATATTCAAGAAGGAATATTGAACTTAGATGAAGAAGAAAAAATATATCAATTCAGAAAAAGAGGAGCATTATTTAGAATAAGAGATTATTCTTGGTGGGATTTAGAACTTCCAACAAAAGAAGAAATGAATAATGGGATAGAAAATTTAAAGAAACAAAATTATGAAGTGGACTATATAATAAGTCATTGTTGTCCAACAAGTATACAGTCCATAATAAGCAATAATTTTTATAAAAAAGATTGTTTAACAGACTATTTTCAAGAAATATTTGAAAAGACAAAATTTATAAAATGGTATTTTGGACATTATCACGATAACAAAGAAATCAATTCACAATTTGTTTTACTTTATGAAAACATAATACCTTTAAAAACTGAAAATAGCATTGAATAAAAGAAAGGTTTGAGAATATATATTTAATGATGATGAAAAAGTATAACTTATTGATTTTGATATAAAAATAGATATATCAAAGTTTCCTAAAATTTTAAAAAATATAATCGAGGAATTAGAGGGGTATGAAAAAGAAAACAACTGGATAATGTACTATCGTGTTGCAGAAGCTTTGGAAGCTTCTACAACACAATGTTTATTAGACGGTGTAATTACAAAAGAAGAATTTGGGTTATTATTAAAAAAATATTTAGCTGACTTTAATATTATCAAAATAGATGAAAGAGAAACTATAAGATTCAAACATAAAAAGAATTATATAGTATTCATTGCAAAAAAATAAAATAAATGTATTGCTCAATATTAAAAATATAGTAATAGAAAGAATACCAATATAGATATACATGTCTTTGAAACTATTGCTATAACTAATTTTGAAACAGATAATAAGGTGCTTTTGTGCTAGGCGTTTTTCACATTTTTCTTTAATTTATCCAAAAAAACTGTGTAAGCCAATAATAATCATAACCACGCCTAAAAGACGTGGTATGATGTTGCCCTGAAAGGGCCTATCACCTGCAAAGTCCTTCGACTTCGAAGACCTGACAGTTGCAACAACTTTACCGGCTAGCCCTAAAGGGCTTTTTTTATTGCCTTATTATCCCTTGTTACCCGTAAACGGGTCTACGAACTCTTTCATACTTATTTGATCATATATTTTGTCTTCTTGTAACTGGTTTTGTATGTATTCTCTGATTACTTTTTCATTTTTTCCCACTGTATCTACAAAATATCCCTTTGCCCAAAAGTGTCTATTACCAAATTTATATTTCATATTTGCATGTCTATCAAATATCATTAATGTTGACTTTGACTTTAAGTATCCCATTATCTCTGATACTGAATATTTAGGTGGTATCTCTAACAATAAATGTATATGGTCTGCACATGCTTCTCCTTCTATTATTCTTAAATCTGGCTTCCTATTTACCAATATCTTTATTATCTCTATTATATCTTTTCTTAATTTATTGTATATCACTACTCTTCTATATTTTGGCACTAACACTATATGATACTTGCAACGATATGAAGTATGTGTTAAGCTATTACTGTCTTTCATAGACGTCCCTCCTATATTATTATATTTTTTTGCTGCCAGGCAATTTATATAATAACATAGGAGCATTTTTTTACACAACGCTAAAGCTATTTTCACCACGCGCATAGCACGTGGTATTGTAACCAATAAGAAGAAACATATGCTGTAAGATGTGCATATGTTTCTTCTCCGTTATACATTAATAATATTAATAATAAAGTTCATTCCATTCAAATGAAGTAGAAGCTTCATCAAATGGAGTTATTGTTGTTTCTGCAGAGGGATCATCACTGTCTGATGTAGATAGGATGAATTTCCCTTCATCATTTTCAATTACAACTGCAGATAAATCGTCTGCTAAAGCAACAGGAGTTCCAAAAATCTCGTTTGTGCAAATGCTACGATATACCTCTGAAACATCTGGAGTTGCAATTAGAAGTAACAACTTATCTTGTCTAACAGAAAATACAGATAAGTCATCTTCACCTTTTACAGAGTACATTTCATATTCTTCAATAGGCTCAGACAACTCTGCTTCGACTCCTGCTAAAACATTTTTAGGTTTTGAACTTGATGATAAAAGTACAAGACCTCCTCCACAAATTACAACAGCTGCTAAACAAATTACTAATTTTTTCCGCATAACTTTTTCCTCCTACGAATTTAATTTTTTTTGTAACTGTAAATATTATAGCATAGATAACATAAAAAATCAATTTATGTAAATGAAATGTTTTACAAGTATGGTTCATAAATTTAATAATTAGAGGCAAGAGAATGAGAAAAAAGTAAAAATATAAAAAAATGTTAAAAAAATTCAAAAAATGGTTGACAAAGTGATATAAAATAGTTTAAAATAGTAAATGTTCACAAGAGATGGTGAGTATGGCGTAGTTGGTTAACGCGCCAGTTTGTGGCACTGGAGATCCTGGGTTCGAATCCCAGTACTCACCCCAGATTTTACAAAGTATATATGTAAAAAAAGGGTGAAAAGTAATTAAATATTGGGCTGTAGCCAAGCGGTAAGGCACCAGACTTTGACTCTGGCATGCGCTAGTTCGAATCTAGCCAGCCCAGCCAATTCTTAGAATATCAACGATTATAGCAGTTGGTATTCTTTTTTTGCATAATGAAAACCCCGCGTTTTACGTGGGGTTCTAAAAGCTTCTAGCTATGAGAAAAATAAATCTCCTTCTTTGATATAATATAGTTGGTCTGGTCAACCACAAAAATAAAAAATCAAAGGAGGAGATTTATCTATGAAAATAGACAAAAACAGTTTAGCACATAGTGCATGGAATTGCAAATATCATATAGTATTTGCACCAAAATATAGAAGAATGGAAATATACGGGAAAACAAGAAAAGATATAGGGGTAATATTAAGGCGATTATGTGAGCAAAAGGGAATAGAAATAATAGAGGCAGAACTATGTCCAGACCATATACATATGCTAGTTAGTATTCCGCCGAAATATAGTGTATCAAGTATAATGGGATACTTAAAAGGAAAAAGTAGCTTAATGATATTTGATAGGCATGCTAACTTAAAGTATAAATATGGAAATAGGCACTTTTGGTGTACAAGATATTATGGAGATACAGTAGGCAAAAATAAAAAGAAATAGAAGGATATATAAGAAAAGAATTACAAGAAGATATAGCAACAGATCAAATAAGTATCAAAGAATATGTTGAACCATTTGAGAAGGAAGAAAAGGAAAAAGAAAGAAAAATAAAAAAAGGGTTAGGACCACTTAAGTGGTAGCCGGAGAAAGAAATGCGGTTGACAGACCATTCAGTAGGGCTTAATTTTAGATGTGCCAGTAATAAAACCTTCTAGGTACAGAGCAAACTACCCGTTTTACAGGTGGTTATGATTTTTTGGAATTTTTTACATAAAGTTGCTATATTTTTATTATAAAATAATATTTCATAATGGTTGGGGGGGACGTTTAATTGTTAAATGCTTATTTACAAACAAATAATTTAATAAACTCTAAAAAATTAATTCTAATTTATAATATATTAAGAGATTTAGGTTTAAATACAACACTTAAAGGAACAAAGCTTTTAAATAAATCAATTCAAATTGTTATAAATAGTAATGATGAATTTATTGTCATTGAAGATATTTATAATCAACTTACATTAAATTGTACAAGTCTTAATGGAGTTCAAATTAGAAATGCAATTAAATATGCAATAGATAATAGAGATGAGCAAAAATCAAAGAATAATTTCGAGCAAATATTCGGATATAAATATGCTGATTATTATTTTACAAATAAAACACTTATAGAAGAGATTGCAAGAGTTGTAAAATATAAAAATAGCATAATTATGCACTAGTCAAAAATTTGTAGTTAAAAAACAAAAAATTAATAAAAATTCATATGTAAATATATTAGTGAGATAAAATTGTCAGTAAAATTCATAAGTTAGTTTTTATTAAAATATTGACATTATCTGTAAAAATATGTAAAATATTAGTATACTTCTCTATAGAAGTAGTTTTTCTATATTATGGAGGACACTCTCTATAATAACGATGAGGAATTGGCATTTGCAAACTGGCAGAAAGGATGTAAATTATGAGTAGAAATATTATTAGGCGGGTATTGGCTTGTTTTTTAGCAGTAATTATGATTGTTGGAACTACAATGACAACTTTTGCTTCAGAAAAAGTAGAAACTGCTATCCCAAAACAGACAGCGGAAATTACTGCAAGAGGATATGGAAGTGCAGAATTTCCTTCCCAAAAGTCTGTACTTATTTCTGGTTCTGTTACTAAAGTTGCATATACAGCTGTATGTACAGGAAAAACAGGTGTCGTGATTTTACGTTTTAGAAATAGGACCACAGGAGAAAAACGAGACCATACATTCATTTGTAACAATGTATACCATAACAGTTCGAGCTTAGGTATCAACCCTTTTTCAGAAGGATGGTGGGATATCGAGTATGTTATGAGTACTTGTGACAATTTTGTAACAATTTTTATGAATTTTAGCTAACAACAAATTTGTAACTTTTTAATGTAATGTCATAGCTAATTGCAAATGTCAATTCTATCTAAAGTGGAGGTATTACGTCCACTTTAGCGTCTATATATAAAAGGAGGATTGATACTATGAAAAAGAAAATTTATATTATAGTTGCGACTATAATAATTATTATTTCAATTTTACTAATTGGTATGATATTTAATGTTATTAGAAACAATTCTATTATGAAAAAAACTTACGAAAGTAGTAAAGAACTTAATAATTCTATAAAAAATTATTATTATGAAAAAAAATCTGAA
>UMBK01030519.1_pt1 | contig 21559 bp, 18 predicted proteins | sample 1963941 | NCBI WGS metagenome assembly UMBK01 (sample SAMEA4835939, study PRJEB28245) | human gut metagenome | biome: gut microbiome; material: fecal sample | place: Denmark | collected 2008 | reverse complement strand
AGCCGGTACATCTGACCGTGTTGAAGGCGTGAAGATGTTCTCCGGTCTTGGTTACCGTATTCTTTGCTTTGTCGTATTCATGGGCATCAGTATCTGGTATGTATGGCGCTAAAGAACACCGCCTAAGTACCGGCCGCGTCAGAGTGCCTTTTTCATGACTTGATTCATTCTTTTTAAGTTTTGACAAGCGGAAGGGTGAGTATGGCTGTCTAAATCTTATTACTTTAATTATGTTTTCTTTTTAGGGCTTTTGTAAGTCTTGATAGAGAAATGTGATTCAAGAATGCCTCGGCATTCTTGCTGCTGAGATTGAAGAAATCAGTGAGTTTGTGTTTAATCATGCGGAGCTTGGCCGTGAGGAATTTAAGTCCTGTAAGTATCTTGTTGAGAAATTAAAAGAGCATGGATTTACGGTAACTTGTCCGTATCTGGATCTTGATACTGCTTTTCGTGCAGAACTTTACTGTGGTGAGGGTCCGAAAGTTGCTGTGCTTCCGGAGTATGATGCGCTTCCGGGATATGGTCCGAACAAGGACGAGGTGGCCCACGCGTGCGGACATAACTGGATAGCCGCTTCCACACTCGGTGCTGCCCTGACTCTGGCTATGGATTCTATTGAATTCCACTTCCAGGGTACCGCCTCCCATGCAGCCGCTTATCCTGAAAAAGGTGTCAATGCTCTGGACGCTGTAAACCTGATGTTTGCAGGAATCAATGCAATGCGCCAGCAGACAAGAAATGACGCCCGTGTAACAGGGATCATAACTTCCGGTGGTGCTGCATGTAATATTATTCCTGATTACGCAGCATGCCAATTCTACATTCGTGCAAAAGACCGCGCTTACTTGGAGGAACTGACTCAGAAAGTCATTAATTGTGCAAAAGGCGCAGAACTTATGACTGGCGCAAAACTGGAATACTTCAACTTCGAGAATTCTTATGATGACCTTGTATATCATGATGGACTTCGCGCCCTGATGCATAAGAACTTAAATGATCTGGGGGTTACAGATTTCGTAGACAGTGATGAAGAAGCAAGTGAATCCAGTGACATTGGAAATGTATCTCATGTATGCCCGACCGTATACTGCGAGTTAGATACCGGTGCAAGACCGAAAGTATTTGCACATCACGAGACATTTCTGAAATATGTACATGGAAAAATGGCACGCCATACACTTCATACCGCCACAAAAGCATTGGCAGCTACCGCGCTGGACGTATTCGAAAATCCGGACATATTTCTTTTTTTCTATATCCTTAAAACTTTTCCACCGGCTTCTTATGTATCTTCATATGCAGCTTTCTTACTCCGCTGACAAGCTTTGTCAGATACCGGAACAATGGCTCAGTCGCAATAGAAAATACCACGAACAGCATAATACATTTTGTGGACATTCCGGTAATCGCGAACAGCTTCGGCAGGAAAATGGAACAGCCTAAAAGTCCAATAACTGAACCTCCCCATACACAGCCACGCAGCCAGTTGAATGGCTCACAGATTTTGAACAGAATCATAAATCCTACAATGGCAAGAAGCATCGTTCCTGCTGTGGAAATGTCTGTCTCTCCCAGTCCAAATGTCTGTCCAAAGACTGCCATGGCAGCTACCGCCAGTACGTCAGTCAGTCCGGCCGGCAGAGCTTTTAACACCACATTTGTCAGGAAATGTCCTTTGATCACATCTTTATTCGGCTGGAATGCCAGAAAGAATCCCGGAATTCCAATGGTGAACATGCTGATCAGTGAAATCTGTGACGGCTGTAATGGATAGCTCATCATAAATACAACCGAGAACAGGGACAACAGGAATGAGAAAATGTTCTTTACCAGGAACAGGCTGGCTGATCGCTGGATGTTGTTGACCACTCGCCTTCCTTCTAATACAACTGACGGCATACATGCAAAGTTGGACTCCAACAACACAACCTGCGCCGCCTGGCATGCCGCATCACTTCCCGATGCCATAGCTACGCTGCAATCCGCATCCTTAAGTGCCAGCACATCGTTAACTCCGTCACCGGTCATGGCAACAGTCTTTCCCTGATCTTTCAATGCTTGAACAAACTGACGCTTCTGCCCCGGTGTCACACGTCCAAATACCGTATATTTTGCAATCGCATTTGCAATATCCTCATCTGTCTGAAGTGTCGTCGCATCAACATATTCCTCTGCATTTACAATACCGGCTTCTTTCGCGACCTCTGATACAGTCAGCGGATTATCACCGGAAATAACTTTGACTTCCACGCCCTGCTCTGCAAAGTATGCAAATGTCTCCGGTGCTTCTTTACGGATTGGATTTGCCAGAAGGACATATGCCATCGGCAGAACCTTTCCTGTCAATTTTCCGCCATCTAATGCTGCATCATAAGAGCCAAATACAAGTACACGATACCCTTTTCTTGCATACTCGCTGATATCCGGTTTGTAAGTATCATAATCCTCGCGGAGCACGAACTCCGGAGCTCCGATTACATAAGACTTCTCCCCGAACATGACTCCACTGTATTTTGTCACAGAAGTAAATGGAACAACCTTAGAGGCAGACTGTTCCGTCTTCTTTTTAAAATAATCCTTCAACGCCTCCATGGTGCTGTTATCGCTGCTCATGGCTCCCACAAAATCAGACAGAAGACCATTTAACTCCGGCATCTTCTCTGCATCATATTCCTTTGTCGGGATCATGTCTTTGACACTCATAGAATTCTCAGTGATCGTTCCTGTCTTATCCACACAAAGCACATTGACGCGAGCCAGCGTCTCAATACTCTTCATATCGTGAAGCAGAACTTTCTTATGAGCCAGTCTCATAGAACTGACAGCCAACGCCACACTTGCCAGCAGATATAATCCTTCCGGAATCATACCAAGAACTGCTGCCACCATGGAAACAATACTGTTTCGGAAGCTCTGATCATTAAAGAAAAATCCTTGTACAAACAACGTAATACCAATCGGAATCAACGCAATACCGACAAATTTTACCAACTTATCCAGTGAGCGGATCATTTCCGACTGCTCGCCTTTCTTCATAGCCTTCGCTTCTAATGTCAGCTTGGAAATGTAAGAATCCACTCCGACTTTATCAAGACGGGCATGGCACTCTCCCGCTATCACAAAACTTCCGGACATAAGCTCCGCTCCCGGAGCTTTCGTAATCTCATCAGATTCACCAGTCAACAGTGATTCATTGACTCGCACTTCGCCGGATACTACAATTGCATCGGCACAGATCTGATTTCCCGCTTTGAATATTACAATATCATCCAGTACCAGTTCTTCTGAATCCACTAACGACTTTTTCCCGTCACGCACAACACTGGCATGCGGTGCATTTAACATGTTCAGCTTTTCCAATACATTTTTCGCACGAATCTCCTGCACGATACCGATTAATGTATTAAAAATAATGACTGGAAGAAATGTCAGATCACGAAATGAACCGACAAGACATAACAAAATTGCCAATACAAGAAAAATTAAGTTAAAGTAAGTACAGACATTTTCCCGGATAATTTCTTTCGTGGTCTGTGCCGGTGGTGCGACTGACACATTGCGCCAACCATCCTCACGGTGCTGCTCCACCTGGTTCGCCGAAAGTCCCGCTTCGGGATCCGGATTATATCTCGGTGTCTCCCGGCGCTCTATCTCATAATCCTGCGGTTCTTCCAGAACCTCATGCTTTTTACGCAATGCCATAAATATTCCTCCTGTGTATCTGAAGCTTCAAGATATCTGCCCGTCATTTTCTGGCAAATCTTAGAATCTATCATACAATATGAAAATTTTTTCTTTATGGTATTTATTATACATCGAAACCCTTTCCCAGACTATGAATTCTTTGTTAAAAAATTCTAAGAATTCCTTAAGAAAAGGGCACCCCTGATTACAGTTAGGGACACCCTTAATCGCTGATTGGGACGTAGTATTTTGGCATGTTACTACGTCTCCAATTAAATTATTGTCTTCGTTTTATTACTTTTAACCTTGTGAATTCTTCTCTTTCTTTTTCTTCCAGCGCGTTGTTGATGTTGTAGACCAGATTCGTGTACATCGGTATGGTGATGTTCTTCAGAGCATTGGCACGTTTCTGTGTCTTTTTGATGTTCGTTGCCAGACGATATGCTGAGTTCTCGACTTCAGCCAACTTGATGGTCAGATTCTTTACCTTTCGGAATGCCTCCCTGGCGATATCCAGCGATTCTCCTGTATCTCCGAGTGAGTAGGTCAGGTCATTCTGCTTTTCATCATATTTGATATGTGGAATCTCTGTTCCCATAATACTTCTGGTCTGTATACGAATGGAATCTTCAATTGGTACAGTGAATGCGAATTCCTGTACCCTGCTGATTCCCATCTCAATATTAGCGCGCTGCAGGCACGCATATGCCTGGGTAAATGTGGAATCTATCTCTTCCTGGATGCCTTTTGCCTCATCGATAAGTCCCATCAGTTCTTTAAGAAGTATATTTCGTTTTTTGTCCATCAGTTCATAGCCCTGATTGGCAAGTGCCAGCGAGTTTTTGGCAAGCATCAGATTTCCCTTGGTCGGAAACTCTCTTGGATCCATAGACTCCCTCCTTTCCCATTTTTGCAATACAGCAATTATAATGCAAGAATTCTGACATATTTTCCAGATTCCTGCACTTCTAAATCATTTTTACGCTTCATTCTTCTTCGGATAATAGAAATCAATGAGTTTTGTATCGATTCGATCCAGTTCTTCTCTTGGAAGCAGTGCTAACAGTTCCCAGCCAAGATCCAGCGTCTCTTGAATGGTACGGTTCTCTGTTGTTGCTTGACCAATATAACGCTGTTCGAATTCGCGTCCGAACTCCAGATATTTCTTATCCAGTGGTGACAATTCATCTTCACCGATAACGGAGGCCAGGTTTCTTGCCTCTCCCACTTTTGCGTAGGAAGCAAATAACTGGTTAGCCAGCGCCTGGTGATCGTCTCGCGTATAGCCTTCTCCGATTCCGTCTTTCATCAGACGTGACAGTGACGGCAATACATTAATTGGCGGATAAACTGACTGTCCATAAAGATTGCGGTCCAGTACGACCTGACCTTCCGTAATATATCCGGTCAGGTCAGGAATCGGGTGCGTGATGTCGTCATTCGGCATGGTCAGGATCGGAAGCTGTGTCACCGATCCATTTGCCCCTTCCACAATTCCGGCACGCTCATAAATTGTTGCCAGTTCACTGTAAAGATAACCTGGATATCCTTTTCGTGACGGAATTTCTCCTCTTGAAGAGGATACCTCACGAAGTGCCTCTGCAAAAGAAGTCATGTCTGTCAGGATTACAAGAATATGCATGTTACACTCAAACGCCAGATATTCTGCCACAGTCAGTGCTACCTTTGGTGTAATCAGACGCTCTACGACAGGGTCATTTGCCAGGTTCAGGAACATACACACATGGTCGGATACTCCGTTCTCATCAAATGTCTTGCGGAAAAAATCTGCCACGTCATGCTTAACTCCCATAGCTCCAAACACAATTGCGAAATCTTCATCAGAATCACCGCCCAGAGAGGCCTGTTTTACAATCTGCGCTGCTAACTGGTCATGTGGAAGTCCGTTTCCTGAGAAAATTGGAAGCTTTTGTCCACGGATCAGTGTTGTCAGACCATCAATGGCTGAAATTCCTGTCTGGATATAATTTCTTGGATACTCACGTCTGACCGGATTAAGCGGAAGTCCGTTAACATCACGTTTATCCTCGGAAATGAGTGGTCCCATATCATCGACCGGCTGTCCGATTCCGTTAAAGGTTCTTCCAAGCATTTCCGGTGATACAGTAACCTCCATCGGACGTCCCATCAATCTCGTATGTGTATTGTCCAGGGACATATTCTCGGTTCCTTCAAATACCTGAATGATTGCTTTGTCCTCATTCAGTTCCACAATACGTCCCATTTTCTTTATTTTATGATCGACTACAAATTCCACGATTTCATCATAGAATGCGTCCTGAACTCCTTCCAGCACAACCAGAGGGCCTTCAACGCTGCTTAGTCCCAGATATTCTATTGCCATGATCTTGACCTCCTTCTATGCATTTTTCTCAATCACTGTATCGTAGAAACGGTCGATATCTACTTTGTACATATCTAATAATTGTAACTCGTCATTTGGCACATCATATTTGATAGCGATAACTTTCTCAAAGATACCCTCTGCCTTCAAAACAGACATCGGCATACCTCTTGCCACCAGTTCTCTGCATTTCTTATAGAGATACAGAATAATATCCATCATACCGAACTGCTTCTTTAGAGATACACACGTATCGTCTTTGTGAAATGCGTTCTGCTGCAGGAATCCAAGACGAATCACGCGGGCAATCTCCAATGTCAGCTTCTGATCATCCGGAAGTACATCACTACCGATCAGTTTTACAATCTCCATGAGACTGTTCTCCTGGTTCAGAATATTCATCAGACGGTTCCGATAGTCCACAAACTTTGGAGATACATTATCAGCATACCATGCACTTAAATCCGGTAAGTACTCGCTGTAACTGGTCAGCCAGTGGATCGCCGGGTAATGTCTTGCATATGCCAGAGACTTATCCAGTCCCCAAAAGCAACGGATAAATCGCTTCGTATTCTGTGTGACCGGCTCGGAGAAGTCTCCTCCTTGCGGAGATACTGCTCCAATGATTGTAACAGAACCTACAGCTCCATTTAATGTCTGCATCATACCGGCACGCTCATAGAATGCAGAAAGTCTGGATGCCAGATAAGCCGGAAATCCTTCCTCTGCCGGCATCTCTTCCAGACGTCCGGACAGCTCACGAAGAGCCTCTGCCCAACGAGATGTAGAATCCGCCATAATTGCGACATCATATCCCATGTCACGATAATACTCAGCCAGTGTAAGTCCTGTGTAAATAGATGCCTCACGGGCAGCTACCGGCATGTTGGATGTGTTGGCAATCAGAGTCGTTCTGTCCATCAGCAAATTCCCCGTTCTTGGATCCACCAGTTCTGAGAACTCCTCCAGAACCTGTGTCATCTCATTTCCGCGCTCTCCGCATCCGATATATACAATAATGTCCGCATCGGACCATTTTGCGATCTGATGCTGGCTCATCGTCTTTCCTGTTCCGAATCCTCCCGGAATTGCAGCTGTTCCACCTTTCGCCAGAGGGAACATAGTATCCATGACACGCTGTCCCGTCACAAGCGGAACTCTTGCAGAATAACGGTGATGCACCGGCCTTGGCACACGGATCGGCCATTTCTGCATCATGGAGAGTTCTTTTCTCTCCCCTTCTGTTGTCTCGATCACAACAAGTGTATCATTGATATGATACTGTCCGTCAGGTACGACACTGACCACGATTCCTTCCACATCCGGCGGAACCATACATTTGTGCACGATCGCATGAGTCTCCGGAACTTCTGCAATGATTGCCCCTCCCTGGAGTGCGTCACCTTCTGCAACCGTCATGTGTGTATCCCACAATTTATCAAGATCCAGAGAATCTACACTGACACCTCTTGTAATAAATGCGCCATTACTTGCCTGCGCAATCTTTTCCAGCGGACGTTCAATTCCGTCGAAAATATTATTGATAATTCCAGGTGCGAGGATAACAGATACTGCATCTCCGGTACCCTCCACAATCTCTCCCGGCTTCAGACCGGAAGTCTCCTCATAGACCTGAATCGTTGTCCTGTCCTTGTCCAGAGAAATAACCTCTCCTACCAGACGTTCTTCTCCTACATAGACCATCTCGGACATCTTAAATCCGGTCCTGCCTTTCAGGTAAACGACAGGGCCGTTAATTCCATATATTTTTCCAGTATGTTTAGCGTCCACTGCCCATACCTCCTCCAAATGCGAACTTCTGATATTCTCTCTCCAGCGCGCCCTTAAATGCATAATCTACCAGAATATTTCTCTCTGGAATGACTGCACGGATTCCACCGATAAAGTCTTCTTTGCTGATACTCAGTGTTAATCCTGTCTTCTCCTCCAGATACGCTTTCTTATCTGCGTCTGTCGGATTAATATAAATCGTCATCTCGCCGCGGTCAGAATATGCTACCGCTTTTTCAATATATTTTACCAGAAGATCCCGATATTTTTCCGTCTTCATATATGCAGACAGTTTTTCTTCGACTTCTTTAAAAAGCTGCTTTTTCAAACGCTTCTGGGCAGCTCCAAGCTCTCGCTTAAGTTCCAGCGCAGCCTTTGAATTCGCCATACCAAGCTGCTGCTTCACGCTGGTCTTTTCAGCCTTGATTCTTGTGTCTGCCTGTATCAGTGCCTCTGCTTTATGTTGCTCAAAGACATGGGTAAGCGCCTTCTTATGCTGTTCCACAATCGCATTCCCTTTGCTTCTTGCCTCCTGCATTGCAGATTCCTGCAGTCTTGTTATCTTCTCATCTACTGTCACACAATCACCTGCTTCCTATAGTTTTAATCCTATAGCCTCATTCACATACGATGTGATAAAGTCTTTTTTACGTCCGGTTCCGTGTCTGTCCGGAATCTCGATCAAAAGCGGCATGGTCCGCTGTAACTTAATCTCGTTGATAAGATCCGGGAACTCCCGCCCGAACCGCTCAGTCAGCAGAATGACACCAACTTCTTTGTCATTCATGGCATTTTCTAATTCTTCACGCAGTTCGTTTCTTTCATGTACAACGACTCCATCTACGCCCGCCAGTCTCAGTCCCGTCAGAGTATCGACATTATCACTGATCAGATACATTTTCATCTTATAATTTACCGAGGATCATGAAGGAGATGATCAGTCCATACAGACACACACCTTCTGCCAGTCCTACGAAGATCAGTGACTTACCAAGTGCGCTGGAGTCCTCGCTGATTGCTCCAAGAGCGGCACTTGCTGCACTTGCTACGGCAATACCGCCACCGACACAGGAAAGACCGGTTGACAGTGCGGCTGCGATATAACCAAATCCAGTTGCATTTGAAGCGGCTGCTGTTGTCTCTGCAGCGTATACCGGATCTCCGGAAAATAACATGATCGCTGCGATGGCAAATGCTCCAAAATAAAAGACAACATTTGCTCCAAGTGCACGTTTGTAACGTTTCTTACTTCTCTCTCCCTTAAGGAAATATCCAAATGGTATGATAATTCCAAGTACCAGTGCTGCCACCAGTAATAATTTTACAGTTAATGTCATGACTTCTTCCTCCTACTCGCTCTGTTTATGAAATGGTTTGAATTCTCTTCCTGTTCCTTTATAAAAACGGCTGAACATCTCGTAATATTCCAGACGCAGAACCTGGATACCAACTACCAGTCCTTCCAGTCCACAGACTATGATATTACCGATGACAAATATGATCCAGTTCGTGCTTCCCGCACTCGCTCCGGAGAGCATCAGTACAACTTCCATCATTGCCGCATGGCTCACTGCAAATGCTCCGATACGCACATAAGAAATGGTATTGGAGAAGTAGCTTAACATGGCCTCGAACAATTCAAAAAATGCCTGTACAAAGAACATGACCTTGCCGCCTTCCATTTTCTTATGACGTTTCTCTACCAGATTTCCAAGTGGCTCTTTAAATACAAAGAGGAGCACCGGAATTCCAAGGAAAATCACAAGCATTACATTTCCCGGAGTCTTGTGTCCGGTCATATAAAGTACTACTGTCAGTACCAGGAACCCATAAAATACAAGTCCTGCCACACCATTGGTGGATAATAACATATTTTCCTTATCGTGGGCTTTCGCCGAATTGATAATATTGAAGATCATCACCAGAATATTCAGTGCCATACCAAATGCAATGGCAACGACGAACACGGTGTTAAGCTGCCCGATAAACGGCAGATTCGTCATTGCCGATACAGGCCTTAACCAGTGGGCTTCAATAATATCTTCAAATCCAAATACGCTTCCGAACATAAATCCGAAGAACATGGAAAAAATACCTGCAATGGAAATAATTCCTGCCAGATTGATCTTCTTTGTCAGATACAGGATTCCGCCAATTGCAAAGAGGCAGAAGCCCTGGCCAAGATCTCCGAACATGGCTCCGAATATAAATGTATAGGTCAGTGCCACGAACATGGTCGGGTCCATCTCATCGTGAGCCGGAAGTCCGTACATCTTGATAAACATTTCAAATGGTTTAAATACCTTCGGGTTCTCAAGCTTTGTCGGAGGATCACCAAAATACTGGTCCCGCTCATCTTCGACCATGATACTGATCTTATCGTCATCCTGGGTCTCAGCAAGAAGCGCATCTACATCCTTTTCACTCATCCAGCCACATAAGATATAGAACTCATCCCTCTCATCCTCACTGGTCACTCTCGCTGCAAGTTTACGGATATCAAAGTTGTCCGCAAGCTCCTGCAGTCTCTTTCTCGCTCCCAGAAGCTTGGCTGCATTACGTTTCATAAGTGCTGTAATCTTATCCTCATCTGCGTCAATATCTTTTTGCACTGCTTCCATATCCTGATCCAGCTTCTCACACGCTTCTTTAGGGGTTCCGATGTAAGCATCTGTCACGTCAATTCTCTCAAAGTGCAGTGCCCGGAATGTGTTATCCGCTTTCGCAATATCCGCATTTGCCGCTATGTAACAGCCATAGACAAAACCTTTGTCTTTTCCAGCCTCCAGAAATATGGCATTCAGACTGTCGGCCAAATATTTTTCAAGACGTCTGTAATAGTCAAGCGAAATGCGTCCGAACCGTACCTGCATGTACTGATACTGCAATACTTTATGAACATCCACTTTCAACGCAGAAAATGGTTTCAGGACATTTTCCTTTCCAAGCAATTCTTCCTTCTTGAGCTTCAGCCTTTCTCTGTCTTCCACAAGTCCCAGATAATCATGATTCAGTTCCCGGATCAGCGCCAGCATATCATCCTTTGATCCTGACAAATCTGCCCGAATTTCCCTGTCCTCCGGCAGAAGCTGTGCGAACTGCTCTGCCTTTGCAAGCGGATCTCTGTACGGGTTCACTTCCACGAACGGCATGATATTTTCCGTCGTCTTAAGTTCTGTCACCGCATTTTCAATCTGCATCTCATATTTTGACAGATATTTCTCGCATACCCGGTCGATGTCATCTCTCGGACCGCTGATATTTAAGAATCTCATTTTTACAATCACTTGCTCTCACCTCCCAAGTATGTCAATATCTCCTGTCTGGTCAGTCCATAACGGATACACTCTAACGCTGTCGTCAGCTTGTCGATTTCCTGCTCCTTCAAGAATAAAAATGCGTGCATCGTTGCATCGGAGTAAGGATCCTTCTGCCTGTCAGATATATAGAGATCCCGTAAAATATCTTTGATACTCTTTTCTATGGACTGCCCCTCTTTCATGTGGACATGTGTTCCATAGTAAGTATTCTCAATCTGCTTTTTCATCTCTTCCACATTCGGTGCTTCCACGATTGCCTTAAATTCTTCCGTACTTAAATGAAAATGATATGGAAGCGTCAGTGCATAGATTTCTGCCGGAAGCATACGATAATACTGCTTCGCACGGTACACCCATTGAATGTTCATGAGATCCATCTTGATTCCCACATCTCTTGAAAAACGCTCTCTGGATTTTCCGGAGAATACCTTTCTTCCCCGCCTCCAGTAATTAGTAAAATAGTAAAGCTCCAGTGCCTGATCGTAGTCAAATAATGTCGCTGCCCCGGAATCCCGGATTGGTTTTAATGCTTCATAATACTCACTGCCCCGTAAGTTATCCACAAGTTCGTCGATATTTGTGGAAGTTATTAACTTATCAATAGAAAGTTTTGAGTATTTATCAAAAAATTCCTTCTTATAATCCAGGTCATAAGGCTTGTCATAATGGTTAAATACGATTCTCAGACAATAGTTGATCACACTGACTTCGTACTTCTTCCAGTAAATCTTCAGAAATTTCTTCTGGTCGATTCCCGCAAACCGGAAGATTCTTGTGTAATCATTATACAGAGACTGATACAACATCTTCTCAATATCACCTCGATGAAGATGCGCCAGTTCCAACTGATCCATATAGACTGCGTAGGCCGGTTTCGTCTTCAGAAATTCCACCACCTGCACAACATCCGTAAAACCGGAAATCGTCTCATAGTCAGCCTGTGTAAGAAGCTTTGCCTGCATTGCGCGGATTTTCGTCGTAAGTCCGCTGTATGCCATCACATTGCCCATTGTTCTCTTCCTCGCTATATTTCTTTTTGAAATGTCTGAAATTCTGATACCTGTGGTTTACTCCTCGCTTCACGCCCCCACTGGCATCTTATATTACACTTCTATTATATGACGCAAAATACCTTCTGCATAAACTGCATGAGCCGTCTCATATTCCTTTTCCAATGTCTGAACTGCCTCGTGATTCTTCTCACGCTGACTCTTCAGGAGTTCATCGACCTGCCGCTTTCCATCTTCCCGGATTCTGGTAAGTTCTGCCTGCATCTTCTCATCCAGTTCTTTATCAAACTGATCTCTCTGCGCCTGAATCTCCTGCTCAACCTGACTTTTATCCTCTTCTGCCTTCGCCACAATACTGCGCGCAGTGTTCTCAATATCATCCAGTCTTTCAATCACAGATTTCATAAGCCGCCCCCTTCTTGTTATCTGTCTGACCAAAGCCACATATCATCACAGAACTCTCTAAAAAACTCGAAATTTTTTAATGATTTCTCAAAAAATATACTGAAATTCTAACAGTTTTCTATAATATGAAATATTTTAGAAAATAGCTCTAAATCAGAACGTATATATTTAACTATAGTCTCTAAATTGCACAATTGTCAAGTAAGTTATGAAGATTTTTGTGTAATTTTTATACATTTCCATCAAAGTGTATGGATATTTCATTAATAAAAATCACAAGACTATTTTTGTGTATACTAATCGGTTCGATTCATGTTGTATAACCGCAAGATACTCACCTTCTGCTCTTCCAATCCGTTCGCCTTCTTCTCTTCCAATCCTGGTCGCATAATGGAGCTGTGCATACTTATCCCGCTTATACTTCAATCTCGTCTCATACTCCAGACGTTTCTTCTCGTCCGCACTGAGTCTGTCCAGTTCTTCATACCCTTCCTCCTCCAATAACGTCGCACATAACAAAATCCAGCCAACTGTTACGCAGATAATTGAGGAATTTGCAACATTTTGCGAGCATCATTAATCTGTAAGTGCACTGTCTGAGCCGCCCTTTGGCGAGTTTGCACGCACAGATTTAATAGATAGCGCAGCAAAATTTGTAAAAATTCATCATATCTGATGACAGCTGGCTGGATTATTATATTATGTCGAATTATCTAACACATTTTTACTGAGTTCTCAGCTCTGCTCCCATCTTCTTCTGCAGCTTTTTCATAACCTGATTTGCTACATTTTCAATCTCCTGGGAAGTCAGTGTCTTCTCATTAGATCCGATGGTCAGTCTGATTGTCACAGATTTCTTGCCCTGTGGGATTTGTTTTCCACGGTACTCATCTACGAAATCTGCTTTCTTAAGAAACTCGCTGGCTTTCTTCTTGCCAAGAATTGCCTCATGCATATCACTCCATACTGCATTGGAGTCAAAGAGCATGGAAATGTCATATTCGTTCTCCGGATATGCTGCAAGGTGAGTGAATTTATTGGTTCTGGAAATGAGTGGTTTCAGTTTCAGAACATCTAATTCAAAGAGCATTACGGACAAGTTCTTGATTCCGCAGTCCATAGATGCCTTCTTAGCCAGAAGTCCCATATCACCAATCTTCTCATCTCCACGGTAAATGTTGAGCCATACTACATTGTCAGCCCATACTGGTTTCTCTTCTTTTCTGAACTCAAATGCTGCCTGATGTGTATAACGTGGCATATACTCCAGAACACCTTTTGCTTCCTGGAAGAGTTCTTTCACATCTTTCACACTGCTTGCAAATGCTCCGGCAATGTGGCGGCGCTGCTCTGGCAGTAACTCAGACTTGTCGTATGGCGAAGTATAGTTCGCATCATGGAATACCTGAGCTTCCTCAAAGATTGAGAAATCATTGAAGTAACGCTCATTCTTTGCAACTGCCTCGCAAATGTTCGGAAGCAGAGAAGCACGCAGATAACTGAGATCCGGTGCCGGTGGTGTTGAAAGACGAAGCATTCCTTCTGTCGTCTGCATAATTGCATTCAGATATACATCATTTACCCAAGGATATGTGTAGATTTCCTGCATTCCACAACGAATTGCAAGGAACTCTTTCATATTTCTTACAAGATCCTGATCTTTCTGATTGATTGCACTGTCAAATGTTGTTGTAAATGATGTTGGCTCGAAATTGTCGTATCCATACATTCTGGCAACTTCTTCCATTACATCATCTTTAATGGAAATGTCACCTGTAGAACGCCATGTCGGAGCGATAACGTGCATGTCCTCACCATTGATCTGTACATCAAATCCAAGTTTCTCAAGCTTGCCCTGGATCTCATCATTTGTCAGATGCTTTCCAAGTCTCTTCTCAAGCCATACAAGATTTACATCAATCTCAGCTCTCTTGAGTTTCTTTACATATTTATCACAGTAACCTGTCACTTTCATTTCCGGATACAGCTCTTTGAAATACTGCATGGAAAGTGCAAGTGCCTGGTCGCATCTCTCAGGATCGATAGCTTTTTCATATCTTGAAGAGGCTTCTGTACGGTTATCATAACGAAGTGCAGTTCTTCTGATTCCTGCTGCTTCAAAGTTTGCGACCTCAAGAATGACACGCTCTGTCTTAGGCAGGATAGAATCCTTTGCTCCACCCATAACACCAGCCAGTGCAACAGGTCCCTCGGAATCTGTAATTACAAGGTCATCTGTACAAAGAGAAAGCTCTTTGTCATTCAGAAGAAGTAACTTCTCATTTTCTGCTGCATGTCTTACAACGATGTGATCAGAAATGTTATCTGCGTCAAATGCATGTGTCGGGTTACCAGTTGCAAGCATGACGTAGTTTGTAATGTCAACCAATGCATTGATTGGACGCATACCAACCTTCCAGATTCTACTCTGCATCTGATATGGTGCCTCTTTTACATTTACACCAGACATTTCTACTCCGATATATCTTGGACATCTGTCTGGATCAGCAATCTCTACATTAAAATCAGACTGTACATCTGTCTCAAATGGCTTGATCTCAGCTAATGGCAGATTGTATAATGCTGCGATCTCGCGGGCGATACCATAGTGTCCCCACAGATCCGGTCTGTTTGTCATTGATTTGTTATCAATCTCAAGAAGAACATCATTCAGATCAAGGGCATCTGCCAGAGTTGTTCCTGCCGGTACGTCAAATGCGGACAGGTCAAGAATCTCTGCTTCCTGAGATGCCGGGAAGAGATCTCCCAGTCCGATCTCGTCAGATGCACAGATCATTCCGTAGGAAGCTACGCCGCGAAGTTTAGACTTCTTGATCTCAACAGGCTCTCCCTCACCATGCCAGCGGACAATTGCTCCCGGGCAGGATACGGCAACACGCATACCTTTTTCAAGATTGATACCACCGCAGACGATGTCTTTGATCTCACCGTCACCGATGTCTACTTTGCAGACACGAAGCTTATCTGCATTTGGATGTGGCTCGATATCCTCGATCACACCTACTACCATATGGTCAAAACGGTCTGCCAGGTACTCGACGTCCTCAACCTCAACAGTATCCATAGTCAGATCATATGCAAGCTGTTTCATATCCATATCTTCAGGGATATTTACAAAATCTTTAATCCATGATAATGATAATTTCATCTTTATTCTCCTCCGCTTATCTGAACTGTCTCAGGAATCTTAAATCGCCACTGTGGAACAATCTTACGTCATCCACGCCGTAACGCATCATGACCAGTCTGTCCAGACCAATGTTTACATAGAAACCTGTGTACTCATCCGGATCCAGTCCTGCTGCACGAAGTACATTTGGATGTGGGGATCCACCCGGCATAACCTCGATCCAGCCCACATGTTTACATACGCTGCAGCCTTTTCCGCCGCACACCTGACACTCCATGTCGATCTCAAATCCTGGCTCTACAAATGGGAAGAAACCGGAACGCATTCTTACCGGAACATCTCTTCCGAATACTTTACTTAAAATGCTCTGGATCATAACTTTTCCATCTGTGAACTTGATATCCTTATCCACGATCAGAGCCTCATACTGGAAAAAAGCTCTCTCATGATGTGAATCTGTTGTCTCGTTACGATATACACGTCCCGGATATACAAAACGATACGGCGGTTTATGTGTCTGCATGTAACGGACACTTCCTCCTGTCAAATGTGGTCTCAGGCAAAGCTTCTCATTTGTGCTTCCACTGTCATGACCCTCCAGCCAGTATGTGTCCATACTCTCTCTTGCCGGATGATTCGGAGGGAAGTTCAGTTTATCAAATGCATATAACTCACTTGTGATGTCATCCTCCTGGAAAATCTCAAATCCCATAGAACGGAATGCATCGTTCAGGTCATAGCACATCTGTGTGATTGGGTGAAGTCCTCCGTTCGGTGGCAGGATTCCCGGTACAGAACAGTCAAAGTCCGGTGAAACCTCAGAAGCTTTCAGCTTCAGCTCTGTTCTCTTAGAGTTGATCAGCTCTGTCACCTGATTCTTAGCCTGGTTGAGCACCTTCCCCATCTCCGGGCGAAGCGCTGCGTCAAGCTTCGGCATCTCCTTCATTAACATACTTAACGCACCCTGTTTTCCAACATATGCATTCTTCACATTCTGCAGTTCATTTTCATTTGCTGCTTCAGAAATCTTAGTTTTCACTTCTGATAAAATACTGTTGATTTTATCCTTCATTCTAATTCCCCTTTCTACTACTCTTTAAGTTCAGTGTCTTTTTTTATTTTTATATTTCAGAGTCAGCTTCCAAAATGTACCATTCTGGAAGTGTAGCGTATTCGCTAAATATAATTTCAAAAACTGGCTTAAAAATAAAAAAGCACCGCCACTTGTGATTAACAAGGGACGATGTTACTCGCGGTACCACCCTATTTCAGAGTTCTTATCACTCTGCACTCTTTTATGTGTATTCGATCTGCTACACGAACATCCAACTTAGCGCATCTGCCAGGCAAATGCTTTTCATCGGAAGACTCCCATACTGAAATTTCCAAAAGGTTCGCGTGAAATGCTCTCAGCCGGTGACACTTCATCTCTGCTTCACTACATCTTCTGTACTTACATATGTTCATAGTCCAAAATCATGATAATTATTACATAATTTTACGGCTTTGTCAATGTGTGAGTTCAGCCCATCTCACACTGCAATTACCAGATAAGAAATCAGAAGTACTTATTACAGATACTTCTGATTTCACTAATTCATCTACTTTTCCTCGGTTATAACATTGACTCAAATAATAATCATTCTTTTTCTGGTATCCTTCATCCAGTTCTGTAGCATCAATGATAACCTGCGACTTTTTCAACACTCTGGCATCGTTAAATGATTTTCTGCGGACCATGGGACAGGCAATATCTTTCTGCATTTTTTCCAGCTCCAATGGATCCAGCCTCTCCAAAATTTCATTTTCCGTAACACCATGGGGAAGATATTCTTTCCTGGATTCTCCCATGAAAGAATATAGATTCCCCATAACTTTTTCATCATTAAACTGCCGCGTCATTTCCTACATGCTTGAAATTCCGTCTATGCATTTATTGGCATCCTGCTATTATCCAATCCTTTTACTGGATGATCACGTAGCTTAATGGGGGCTCCTCTACTCAATTACATATATCTGTTCATTATAAAAAAGCTTACATTTTTGCCTTGACAACTGAACCACTATACTCTTCTTCCTTGGAGCCAACCAGTTTATGGATGCGCATACCTTCTACAATAATATCATGAACCTTAAGTCTCGAATCCAGCGAAGAATATGGATCCTGGAAAATCATCTGCACATGCTTTGTAAATTCTTTTTTCTCTGCATTTGACATTTTATGGATATTTCTACCTTTATATAAGACCTCACCATCTGCGGCCTCATATACAACGGCACAGGTTCTTCCTCAGGTAGTTTTGCCACATCCGGATTCTCCTACACTTCCAAGGGTTCCACCTTCAAAAATCTGAATGGATACATCAGCCACCGCTTTTCAGAGGGCGTATAAATGAGATTATTCTAAATTGATCATAAATCTATTTGGACCTACAACAAAACTCAAATAACTTTTTTAATTAGTTGTTAATTGCAATCTCTTTACTACTTCTTCAATATTCTCTCTTGAAGTTGCTAGATTCAATCGGATATGTGACTTGTAATTTTCACCACCAAACAATTCTCCGAAATCAACTGCTAGATGACATTTATCCAGAATAGTTTCTTTCATTCGTTTTGGATCCACATAATCAGACATATCAAGCCATGCGAGATACGTTCCTTCTAACGGAGCAATCTTCACTTTTGGCATGACTTTTTTCAATTCATTCTTTAAATAAAAGTAATTACTTTCTACAATGTTGCAAACGGCTTCTAACCACGGACGTCCATGTTCATATACTGCCTGTGTAGCAATATATGAAAAATTGTTACCCTCTGTAAAATGAAGTTTTTTTGCTAATTGGTCATAATCTTCACGGATTTTGTCATTTGGTATAATTGCATAAGCACACTGAAAACCTGCTATATTAAAACTCTTAGATGCCGATGTCAGCGTAATTAGATACTCATCATAATTACCACATGTTGCAGCTGATACTTTTTTGTAACCGCTCATAACGATATCTTGATGAATTTCATCGGCAATTACATACACTTCGTTTTTTTTACAAATATCCAATACTGCTTGTAATTCTTTTTTCGTCCAAACACGTCCAACAGGGTTATGTGGTGAACACAGAATAAATACTTTTACATTCTCTTTCAGTATTTTGTTTTCAAACAGTTCTAAATCCATTTTGTAGCATTCATCCTCTTTTAAAAGCGGACACTCCACTAATTGTCTTCCGGTTTCTTTTATAGAATTAAAAAATGGATAATAAACCGGTGGCATTATCAAAACAGACTCCTCTTTCTGAGTCCACATTTGTATCAACCAATAGATTGCCGGAACTACACCAGGAATAAAGCGAATCCATTCTTTTTTCACTCGATACCCTTGATAATTTTTTTCCCAAGAAATAATTGAATCATAAAATGAATCCGGTACATGATAATAGCCATAAACATTAAAATCAATATACTTTTGGAGTGCAACCTGCACACAAGAGGGTGCTTCAAAATCCATGTCAGCTACCCATACAGGAAGAAGATCTCTTCTTCCATACTCCTCCAAAAGGCCATCCCATTTTTCACAATTTGTATTTTTACGTTCTTTATATATTACTCTTTCTTTCATCTTACAAATCCTTCATCATAATCTCCGATTCACATCCATTATGATAACGATGGCATAAATGACAGGTTGAAATATCTGGCGCTTCATCATGTGACACAATAGTAAATCCAAGTGTTTTATAAAATTCTGGAACTTTAGCATTCAAGTATATTCTCGTTGCCCCTCGTTTTTTTGCATCTTGCATGATTGTCTTTACCAAATCAGTTCCTAAACCTTTTCCCTGATATGCTTTCTCAATTGCCACTGTCTTGATTACATATTCATCACACATATACACCAGAGAAGCACCACCGATACGTCTTCCAGTATTATTATCTATCAATTCGTAACATTCTAAAAGTCCTAATGGCCGTTTCTCGTTTGGCTCCATTTCAAGACCCGCCTCAATAAACATCGGAATCATTTCTTCATAATTCATTGAATGAACAATTTTAAAATCTTCTTTTCTTTTTTCTAATCTTAAAAATGCTCTTGTACGTGAATTTTTAGGATTCTCCAACACTTCTTCCGGAGTTCCTTCCTCTACAACCACACCTTTTTCCATAAAAATAACCCTACTGGCTACTTCCTTTGCAAATTGCATCTCATGGGTTACGATAATCATTGTAAAATGCTGTTTTGCTAAATCCCTAATGACTTCCAACACTTCCAACACCCACTCTGGATCAAGTGCAGATGTTGGTTCATCAAACAGCAGAACATTAGGCTGTACCGCAAGAGATCTGGCAATTGCCACACGTTGTTGCTGCCCACCAGATAATGTTGCCGGATATTGCTTTAACTTATCACTCATTCCTACCTGTTCTAGATAATATTTTGCAACTTCCTCAGCTTCATTCTTATTCATTTTTTTTGCAGTAACCAAAGGCTCCATAACATTCTGCAAAACATTTTTATTCAAAAAAAGGTTATAATTTTGAAAAATCATAGCAGAATGCTTTCTGAGTTCATTCACTTGCTTCTTATCACAAGTTTTTGCATCAACGGTAATATCTCCGATTGTTATTTTTCCTTCCTCTGGTTTTTCCAAATAATTCAAGCATCTGAGAAGTGTTGATTTTCCGGTTCCAGAAGAACCAATGATTACAACAATCTCACCTTTTTTTACTTCTAAATCAATCCCCTTTAAAACTTCTAATTTTCCAAAGTTTTTATGAAGATTCTCTATTTTTATCATTACTGGCACCATCCTTATTTTTTGTAAATAACATCAAATTTTTGTTCAATTATAGCCTCGATACGCTCCAATACCAGAATGATTACCCAGTATATCATCATCAGAATCATATATGCTTCAAAATAATTAAAAGTTACTGATGCCCGTAAGTTAGCTGCTGCAGTAATCTCAACAACACCAATAGTAAATGCCATAGATGTTCCTTTTACAATATCTACAAGGTTGTTAAACAAAGATGGAACAGCAACTCTAGCAGCTTGTGGAAGAACAATTCGCGTCATAGTTTGCATAGAAGTCATCCCATGTGCAAGTGCCGCTTCTTTTTGTCCGTCAGGTACAGAAAGAAGTGATCCTCGAACCACTTCTTTCATATATGCGGCTGAATTTAAAGTTAATCCGATCACGCATATCGTTATTGCTGGTATACTTCGTAACGGCTTGATAAATGTAGGAATACCGAAATATAAAAGGAATAGTTGCGGGATTAACGGTGTCCCTCTGAAAAATGATACATAGACAGCAAATATTTGTCTGAGCACAGGAATTTTAAAGTAATCTACGATTGCAATAATCACCGCCAATAGTAATGACAATACAAATGAAATTACTGTCAATTCCAAAGTCACCGGTAAAGCTCTTAGCACTGTCTTTGTACAGCTCTCTACAAATATCCAATTCATAATCCATCTCCATATTATTTTAAATCTTCCGAACCTTCTGGCTTAACAGTTACATCTGTATCAAACCATTTTTCTGATAATTCTTTTAAAGTTCCATCTTCTTTCATCTCTTTAATTGCGTCTGAAGTCAGTTTGCAGAGTTTCTCCCCTCTATCTGTTTTAGCAAATGGATAAATATTAGACTCTACAACATTTGTGTTACCGAGAATTCTTAAATTATCTACTTCTTTTACAGTAGTTACACATGAGGTGTAAGCTCTCGGCCAAAGATCACATCTTCCAAGTGCTACATCTTGTACTGACATTCCATCATAATATGTAGGTTTCAATTCAATGCCATACTGGTTATTAATCGCA